>Ga0210391_10000621_pt1 | contig 35877 bp, 25 predicted proteins | sample IncBWC12OmetaG_FD_160573 | JGI IMG/M metagenome (GOLD analysis project Ga0210391, IMG submission 160573) | Forest soil microbial communities from Barre Woods Harvard Forest LTER site, Petersham, Massachusetts, United States - Inc-BW-C-12-O ...
CCCGACAATTATTTCGCTGGCTACCTGCCCTTCCTGATCCACATTTTGCTGGCAGGCGGAATCGCGACCGCAATTGTCTCCCTTTCCTGGCTGATCGGACAGCGCAAACCGACGCGCGCCAAACTTTCCGCCTACGAGTGCGGAATGGCCCCGGTGGGCGACACGCGCGGGCGCTTCTCGGTGCAGTTTTACCTGGTCGCCATGCTTTTCATTCTGTTCGACGTTGAGGCTATCTTTCTTTATCCCTGGGCGGTGATCCTGCACGATCTTAAGCACTTTGGCCTTTGGGAGATGCTGGTTTACATCGGGATTGTGCTGGTGGGCTTCTTCTATGTATGGAAAAAAGGCGTTCTGGAGTGGGGGCCGACGCCTCGCCGGAGAGAACGCTGATGCCCGTGTCCCCTGCAGTCACCGATCTGGAACAACTGAAGACTCATCCAGCAGTGGCGCGTTTGCTGGCATGGAATCGTGAAGCCGTGCTGGGAGCCAAGTTCGACCGAGAAGAAATGACGATTGTCATCGACCGGGCCAAGATACGCGAGGCCTGCACCTTGCTCCGCGACCGTCCGGAGTGCGATTTCAACTTTCTTTCTGACATAACTTGCGTCGACTGGTATCCGGCAGAGCCCCGGTTTGAAGTGATCTACCATTTGCTCTCGATTCCGCGAAAAGAGCGGGTGCGCTTGAAAGTCCGGCTGGACAGTGGCAATCCAACAGTCGATTCGCTGACTCCCATGTGGCCGGGAGCGAATTACTTTGAGCGTGAGGTTTTCGATCTGTTCGGGATTCGCTTCAGCGGCCATCCTTATATGGTGCGCCTTCTGATGCCGGAAGACTGGGAAGGCCACCCGCTGCGCAAAGATTATCCGGTGGAGGGTTACCGCTAACGATGGCGCACCTTTCCCTCACGCCAGTGCTTGAGCCGGGACAGGATCGAACCATGATCCTGAACATGGGGCCGCAGCATCCCTCGACCCACGGTGTACTGCGCGTGCTGCTCGAAATCGATGGCGAGACCATCGTGCGGATCATGCCGGACATTGGCTTCCTGCACACCGGAATCGAAAAGACTTGCGAAGCCAAGTTTTACCAGCAGGTGGTTCCGCTCACCGACCGCATCGATTATCTCTGTCCCATGACCAACAATCTTTGCTACGTGTTGGCCGTGGAAAAGCTGCTGGGACTGGAGATTCCGCCGAAAGCGCAATGGATGCGCGTGCTGATGAACGAGCTCACGCGCATCAACTCGCATCTGGTGTGGCTGGGGACGCACGCGCTGGATATCGGCGCGATGTCGGTGTTCTTGTATTGCTTCCGCGAGCGTGAAGAGATTCTGAAGCTGTTTGAGATGATCAGTGGGCAGCGGATGATGACCTCCTACTTTCGCATAGGAGGCCTTGCTCTCGAGCCGCCGTTGGGATTCTTCGAACGCGTTGCTATATTCGTGGAGAGATTTCCTGAGAAGGTGGATGAGTACGAAAACCTGCTCACGGGAAATCCGATTTTCATGATGCGTACCAAGGGAGTCGCGCGGCTCACGAAGGAAGATGCGATTGCTTTGGGCGCCTCGGGACCAACTTTACGCGGAAGTGGTGTCGACCTCGATCTTCGGCGTGACATGCCGTACTCCGGCTATGAGAACTTCAAGTTCAAGGTCCCAGTGGCGCAGGAGGGCGATGTGTTTGCCCGTTATTTCTGCCGGGTGCGGGAACTGCGGGAATCGAATGAGATCGTGAAACAGGCTTTGGCGGGCATGCCGGAAGGTCGCATCAAGGCTGACGCTCCGGGGATTGTGCTGCCGGACCGAGAAAAGATGAAGACGCAGATGGAATCGCTCATCTATCACTTCAAAATTATTACTGAGGGTTTCGCAGTGCCTGCGGGTGAGGTTTATCAAGCGGTGGAATCACCACGCGGGGAGATGGGCTATTACGTCGTCAGCGATGGCACGGCAAAGCCCTACCGCGTACACATGCGAGCGGCCTGTTTGGCGAATTTGCAAACTTTGCCCAAGATGTGTGAGGGCGGTCTGATTGCGGATGTGGTGGCGGCTATTGGTAGCATCGATATCGTGCTGGGAGAAATCGACCGGTGAGATTCTCTGACGAATTCGAGACACGGTTTGCCGAGATGGTGCCGCACTATCCGACGAAACGGTCGGCGCTTGTGCCGACGCTGCTTTATGCCCAGGATGAGGTTGGATTTCTATCGGACGAAGTTATCGGCGAAATCGCAAGCCGGCTGGATTTGACCGAGTTAGAAGTCCGAAACGTGATCAGCTACTACTCGATGTTGACCACGAAGCCACGCGGCAAGTTCAACGTGCAGGTTTGTACAAATATCAGTTGCCTGGTGCGGGGCGGAGAAGAAATTCTTCGTCACTGCGCCAAGAAGCTGGGCGTTGGTCACAAAGGAACTACGGCCGACGGGATGTTTACCCTGGAAGAAGTAGAATGCATTGGCGCTTGTAGTTGGGCTCCAGCGGCGCAAGTGAATTACGATTTTCATGAGAACCTGACGGTGGAGAAGATGGACAGGGTTCTCGACGAGTACAGGAAAATTTAGCGATTGTGTGATCGGGTGATCGCGCGATTGTAAGGCAACCGGAAATGGCAGCATAGACGGGCGCAGCTTTCAATCGCACAATGACTCAGTCGCAAAATTACTCAATGGCATCTTTGGTTTCCCATCCCGATGAGGTAAAGGTTGTCTCCCAACGCTTCGGCCTGGGAGCGACGAATATCGACCGCTATCTCGAGTTGGACGGCTACAAGGCCGTGCAGAAGGCGCTTGCGATGGAGCCGGACGCCATTATTAACGAAGTAAAGAACTCCGGGCTTCGCGGGCGCGGCGGCGCTGGTTTTTCGACTGGGATGAAGTGGTCGTTCGTACCCAAGCAATCGGCCAAGCCGAAGTATGTGCTGTGCAATGGAGACGAGAGCGAACCGGGCACTTGCAAAGATCGATTGATCTTTGAGCATGATCCGCACTCAGTGATTGAAGGCGTGATGATCGCGGCGCTGGCAGTCGGCGCCCAGAGCGGCTACATCTACATCCGCGGCGAATATCGATATCTGTCGATCATCATGCAGAAGGCGATTCGCGACGCTTACGCGAAGGGCTTTGCGGGAAAGAATATTTTCGGCAGCGGACGCACTCTCGACATTTTCTGGCACGGCGGCGCGGGCGCTTACGAAGTCGGCGAAGAATCGGCGCTGATGGAGTCGCTCGAAGGCAAGCGCGGCATTCCGCGCATTCGGCCTCCGTTCCCTGCGGTCGTGGGGCTGTGGGGCGGACCCACCGTCATCAATAACGCGGAGACGCTGGCGAATGTGCCGCACGTTATTCTAGGCGGCGCCGACTGGTATGCCAAGCTGGGTACGCCGAAAAACGGCGGCACGCGGCTGTTTTGCTTGAGCGGCAACATCAACAAACCCGGGGTCTACGAACTGCCGATGGGTTACAACCTGAAAAAGATGATTTACGAAGTGGGGGGCGGGATTCCCGGCGGGCGCGAACTGAAGGCGGTGGTGCCGGGGGGGGCGTCGTGTCCGGCGCTAACGGCCGAAGAAATCGATGTCGCGATGGATTTCGATTCGGTGGCAAAAGCGGGATCGATGCTCGGTTCCGGCGGAGTGGTTGTGGTTGACGACGCGCAGTGCATCGTTAAGTTCGCCCTGCGGACGATGAAATTTTATAAACATGAGAGCTGCGGCTGGTGCATCCCGTGCCGCGAAGGCACAGATTGGCTGGAGAAGACGCTGATTCGCTTTCATCGTGGCGGCGGCCTGATGAAAGATATCGACAATATGCAGTATCTGGCGGAAAACATGCTGGGACGGACGTTTTGTCCGCTGGGCGATGCGGCCGCGATGCCGACTATCGCTTTCGTGAAAAAATTCAGAAAAGAGTTTGAGGACCATTTGGAAGGTAGACCGTGTCCCTACGAGAAGCAAGGCGCGGTAGAAGAAGTGCCGGCGATGGCACACTGAGTACATTGAGTCATTGGGTGATCGGGTCATTTTGTGATTGAAAATCTAAAACCGACAGATAGCTAGGTTTTCGATCGCACAATCACCCGATCACTCAATCGCTCAATTCTTATGGCTGACGTAACACTCACAGTCGATGGCAAGAAGGTCACGGCTCCCGCAGGGACGCTGCTTATCGAAGCCTGCAAGAGCGCGGGCATCGAAGTGCCTTCGTTTTGCTATTACCCCAACCTCTCTCTGCAGGGCGCGTGCCGCATGTGCCTGGTGAAGATCGAGAAGATGCCGAAGCTGCAGACCGCGTGCACGACAGTAATAGGCGAAGGCATGATCGTCACTTCCGACAGCGATGAGATCAAGCAGGCGCGGAAGTCGATGCTGGAGATGCTGCTAGGCAATCATCCCCTGGATTGCCCGGTGTGCGATGCGGGCGGCGAGTGCGAATTGCAGGACATGACCTTCTCCTACGGCGCCGCCGAATCGAAGTTCATGGAGGCGAAGAATCACAAAGACGAGCAGCAATGGTCGCCTGTGGTGTTTTTCGACCGGCCGCGCTGTATCCTCTGCTACCGCTGCGTGCGCGTTTGCGGCGAAGGTATGGATGTGTGGGCGCTTGGCATCCAGAATCGCGGCGTCAGTTCGATTATCGCCCCTAATAAAGAGGATCACCTGGAGTGCGAAGAGTGCGGCATGTGCATCGATATTTGTCCGGTTGGCGCACTCACCTCCGGCGCGTACCGCTACAAAACGCGTCCGTGGGAGATGAAGCACGTGGGCACGATCTGCACGCACTGCGGTGATGGCTGCAAGACGACGCTAGGCGTCCGGCGAGCGGACACCGGCATGGAGATTGTCCGCGGCGACAATCGCGACAAGAGCGGTACCAACGGAGATTTTCTTTGCATCAAGGGCCGGTATGCATTCGATTTCGCAAACCATGAAGAACGGCTGACGCGGCCGCTGATTCGCAAAGCAGGCAAGCTGACGCCATCGACTTGGGAAGAAGTTTTCGAGTTGATTGGGAAAAAGTTTGCCGAAGTTCGCGACCGCGATGGCGGGGCGTCGATTGGCGTGGTCGGATCGACACGCATCACAAACGAAGAAGCGTACCTGCTCTCGAAGTTTGCCCGCGTCGTTCTCAAGACGAACAATGTCGACCACCATCGCACGGCGGACTTCCCTGCCCTAACGGCGGCGTTGCGAGGCAAGACCAACGCCACCGCCAGCATGGCAGATGTCTTCACCGCGCCGGCGATTCTGCTGATTGGGAACGATCCGACCGAGCAGCATCCGCTACTGGCCTGGCAGATTCGCAACAACGTCCGCTTGCATCGGGCGCGACTCCACGTAATTAATTCCAGCCCGATCAAATTGCGGCGGCAGGCGACGGGCTTCACACAGATCTCCGCTGGGGCGGAAGGACAGGTCGCCGCTTTCCTGGCCGGAAACGATTCCTCCGCTGATGCGTTAGTCAGTGAATCCATGAACAAAGACGCGTGGATCGCATTGCGCGACAAGCTTCGTGCCGAACAGAATCTAGTCATCATTTTCGGTTCTGAACTTCGCGGAGAGAGTCTGGTCGATCTCGTAAAGTTTGGCTCGACGATCTCAGGAGCCAAGTTTCTTTGTCTCGCCGACTATGCCAATTCTCGCGGCGCAGCCGATATGGGTTTGTATCCCGATCTGCTGCCGGGATATCACCCCGTGGCCAAGAACAGCCCGTTTCATCAGGAATGGGGAGAAATCCCACAGGCTGCCGGCCTCGATCTTGCCGGTATCGTCGATGCCGCCAAAGCGGGCAAGCTGAACGCGGTTTATGTTGTCGGCTCGAACCCCATTGGCCGGTTGAATATCGATCCTTTCGCATTCTCGAAGAGCTTCGTCGTCGTGCAGGATATGTTCCTGACCGAGACGGCGGTGATGGCTGACGTGGTGTTGCCCGCGGCGAACGCATACGAAAAATCCGGGACGTTCACCAACACTTGCGGCGACCTGCAACTGGTCAAGAAAGCTGGAGAGGTTACGGGAACGAAGGCGGACTTCGAAATGATTGTCCGCATCGCCGACGCCATGGGTTTTGAGGTTCGCAAACTCGTGCCTTTCGGCGGCGGCACGTATGCGGACATGGGGCAGTCTCGCGGAGCGCAATCAGGAGAAGCCGACCGTCATGCGGTTTGGCTTGAGGCTCACGGGCTGGAGCCTAAGATGAGTCCGTTCGATGCGACGGCGATTCTAGACGAAATTCAACGATTGGTCCCGGGCTACGATGTCTCCCGCATGAACCTGCTGGCTGGAAACAGTCAGCATACGTCGCTTGAGCATGCAGGACCGGGAGCCGCGCACAGCACGGATTCGATCGCCCCGGCGAACGATAATCTCTTCAGTTCCGGAACGCTTGGGAAGTATTCACGCGCGTTGAAGTCGGTGATCGAGAGTCATGAGATCAAGCCTGCAGAGGTTGCGGCGGACTGATTCAGTTTTTTTGAAACAAGGGTTTGAGCGCTGTTTTGTCAAGGGCAGCCAGGAGAGGAAACAGGCGCATTGTCAGTTGGCGTTTTCATAATCGTGTCGGTGATCAAGTCGCTGATCGTGCTGATCGTACTGCTCACTGCAGTTGCGTACACCGTCTGGCTGGAACGCAAAGTTGTCGGTCATATGCAAAATCGTTGGGGACCCACGCGGGTGGGGCCGTTCGGACTTTTGCAGCCGATGGCCGACGGGATCAAGCTCCTGTTCAAGGAAGATCTGACGCCGCCGCACGTCTATAAGCCGCTATTTTTAGCGGCACCGCTGATGGCGGTAACTTTTGCGCTAACTTCAATTGCCGTCATTCCGTTCGGCAACTCGGTGACGATTTTCGGTTTGAGCATTCCGCTGCAAATTACCGACGTCAACATTGGGCTGCTGATGATTCTCGGCGTGACGTCACTCGGCGTGTATGGTGTGGCGCTGGCGGGCTGGTCCTCGAACAGCAAATATTCCTTGCTCGGCGGACTTCGCGCCAGCGCGCAGATGGTAAGTTACGAAATTGGGCTTGGACTTTCGCTGGTTGGGGTCATCATTCAGTCTGGCAGTCTTAGCCTTCGCACGATTGTGGATGCGCAGGGCGGGCATTTTCTAGGTTTCATTCCGCGGTGGAATATTTTTCACGGACAGTTCATTGGATTCTTCATTTATCTAACCGCAGCGTATGCGGAGACCAATCGAATTCCGTTTGACCTGCCGGAAGCTGAAACCGAGCTGGTCGCTGGTTACCACACCGAATACAGCGCCATGAAGTTTGCCAGCTACTTCATGGCGGAGTACGCAAACATGATCACGGTGGCTTGCGTGGCCACGCTATTGTTTCTGGGCGGCTGGCATGGACCGCTGTTCGGGCCTGCGTTGCTTCAGGCAGTACTACCGTTGTTCTGGTTTGGCGCGAAGGTTTTCGGATTTCTCTTTCTTTATATCTGGGTGCGCGGGACATTGCCGCGCTTCCGCTACGATCAACTGATGGCATTCGGCTGGAAGTTTCTGTTGCCGGTCGCGATTGCCAATCTAGTGGCGACAGCAATTGCCGTGGCCTGGTAAAAACAGTTACGAGTAGCTAGTACCCAGTTGCCAGCAAATGTTGGCTTTGGACTCTACTAGCAACTAGGTACTAGCAACTAGGTACTGATTTCATGAACTTTCATCTCATTTTATTTCTGGCGTTCGGCGCGGTCTGCGTAGGAGGGGCGATCAATCTACTCGCGCAGCGCCATCCGATTAACAGCGCGTTGTCGCTGATCGCCGTGATGGCCGCGCTGGCTGGCGAATATCTGTTGCTCGGTGCGGAATTCGTAGCTGCAGTGCAGGTGATCGTTTATGCCGGGGCAATTATGGTGCTGTTCGTCTTTGTCATCATGCTGTTGAATGCCGGGGAAGAAGAACACACCGGCGGAAGTCGAATCGCAATTTTGCTTGGCGTGCCGGGAATGTTGACCGGCAGCGTGCTTACGGCGTGGGTGGTCCTGCGGCATTCCGGCACGCAATCCGTGCCAATCGGTGCGTTGCCGGGATCTCCGAGAGATATAGCTCAACTTCTCTTTCACGATTTTCTGCTGCCTTTTGAAGTCACCTCCGTGCTGATTTTGATTGCGATCATGGGAGCGGTGGTGCTGGCCAGCAAGCCGGAAGTGCCGGCGGGAGAGGGCGAGCGATGACATCATCCTACGTGCCGCTCTCGTATTACTTGCTGCTCAGCGGGTTCCTTTTCGCCTGCGGCGTAGCGGGATTTATCATCAAGCGCAACATCATCAGCATCTTTATGTCGATTGAGCTGATGCTGAACGGCGTGAATCTTTCGTTCGTCGCTTTTGCGGCGCACTGGCACGCGCTGGCTGGTCAAATTTTCGTTTTCTTCGTCATGGTGGTCGCGGCTGCGGAAGCAGCCGTGGGCCTCGCAATCATTATCGCCGTCTATCGTACGCGGGAGACTTTAAACGTCGATCAGGTGAACCTGCTCAAATTATGAATCCGTCCCTCAATCTCTGGCTAATCCCGATCCTGCCGCTGGCGGGTGCGGCGATTAACGGCTTCCTTGGGAAAAAATCTTCGCGCACCGCTGTGACCACGATCGCGCTCTTCTTCAGCGGCGCAGCCTTCGCCATGGCTTTGTGGGTTGCGGTACGGTTTTCATCCCTATCACTTCCCTACGAGGAATACCTGGCGCACTGGATTCGTGCGGGAAGTTTTAGCGCCGACTTCGCTTTCTATCTCGATCAACTCTCGCTCGTCATGTTGCTGGTGGTAACTGGAGTCGGATTCCTGATTCACATCTACTCGGTCGGCTACATGTGGGACGACCCCAGCTACTACCGCTTCTTCAGCTACTTGAACCTGTTCATGTTTTTCATGCTCACGCTGGTGCTGGCCAACAACTATCTGCTGATGTTTATCGGGTGGGAGGGCGTGGGGCTTGCGTCATATCTGTTGATTGGGTTCTGGTTCACGAAGGATTCGGCTGCATCCGCCGGCAAGAAAGCATTCATCGTGAATCGCATCGGCGATTTCGGTTTTCTAATTGCACTGTTCCTGTTGATCCAGCACTTTGGAACGCTGAATTTCGATGCGGTATTCCAGGGGGTTGTTCCGCTGGGCCCGGAAACCATGGGCGCTGGTCTGCTTACAGCGATTGGCATTCTGTTGATGTTGGGCGCTTGCGGCAAATCGGCACAAATTCCTTTGTATATATGGCTGCCCGACGCGATGGAAGGCCCAACGCCAGTTTCGGCTCTGATTCATGCCGCGACCATGGTGACGGCGGGCGTCTACATGGTTTCGCGCTCACATGTGATTTTTGACCGCGCGCCGATCGCGCTCAGCGTGGTCGCAATCATCGGAACGCTGACTGCGTTTTTCGCCGCCACGATTGGCATCGCACAGACCGACATCAAGAAGGTTTTGGCATACTCGACTGTTTCGCAACTGGGCTACATGTTCATGGCGTGTGGCGTGGGAGCTTTTTCGGCGGGAATTTTTCATTTGATGACGCACGCATTCTTCAAGGGCCTGTTATTCCTGGGTGCGGGTTCGGTGATTCATGCGGTCGGCGGCGAGCAGGACATGCGCAAGATGGGCGGGCTGCGCCTTTACGCACCCTGGACATTCTTGACGATGACGATTGCCACGCTGGCCATCGCCGGAATTCCCCCACTGGCGGGCTTTTTCAGCAAGGATGAAATTCTGTGGAGAGCGTACAGCAGCGAACACGGCAGCTGGATTTTCTGGCTGATCGGCGTTCTCACTGCCTTCATCACATCGTTCTACATGTTTCGATTATGGTTCCTCACGTTTCTCGGAGACTATCGCGGCGGTGAAGCTGTCGAAACCGCCGATGGACACGGCTCCGCGCACGGCCATGGCAATAAAAATGATGGGCACGGCCTGCCTCATGAAAGCCCGATGGTAATGATCGTGCCGCTGGCAATCCTCGCGGTGCTGTCATTCGTCGGAGGTTGGGTAGGAATCGGCAATCGGTTTGAAAATTTTATCGCTCCCGTTTTTCGGGCAGGTGCGGTTGCGGCCACGGAAACGGCAGCTGAAGCTGCGGGCCATCTCGAATTTTATCTTATGCTGGTCTCAGTCGCGGCGGCTTTCCTCGGACTCTACCTTGCTTATCTGCTCTACCATAAGCGCGAAGACCTTCCGCAGAAGATCGCCGACTCGCTCGGCGGTTTTTATCAAGCGATTGTTCACAAGTACTACATCGACGAACTCTACGCTGCTCTTTTCGTCAAGCCGCTGATCGACGGCTCGACGCGAATTCTCTGGCACGATGTGGATCAGAAAGTCATCGATGCGTCGGTGAATGACTCTGCAGATGGAGCGCGTCGCGCCTCTGACGAAGTTCGCCACATGCAGTCCGGGAACATCCGTTCCTACGCCGGCTGGATCGCGGCAGGTTCGGCTCTGGTGATTGCGTTCATGATTTGGATGGGAGTGAGATGAGCGGCGTCGACGATCTCCGGTCCATTATTCTTACGCTGGTGACATTTGCTCCTCTCGCGGGTGGATTGCTGTTGATGCTTTTTCCTCGCCGCGACCGCGACATTCGAATCTTTGCGCTCGCAGTTCCGTTACTGACGTTCGTTCTGTCTCTCCATCTCCCGGTTTATTTTCACCGGCCGGGCTATTTTGATAGCGGATTTCGCTACGAAATTGATAAGCAGTGGATTTCGTCCCCGAATATCCACTACCACATGGGGATCGACGGAATTTCGCTGTGGCTGGTGGTGCTTACGACATTTCTCACGCCTTTGTGCGTGCTGATTTCCTGGAAGTCGATTCACGAGCGGACTAAGGAATTTTTTATTCTGCTGCTGATTCTGGAAACAGCCCTGATCGGCGTCTTCACATCTCTCGATCTGTTTCTCTTCTACTTCTTCTGGGAAGCCACGCTGATCCCGATGGCGCTGCTGATCGGAATGTTCGGCCACGAACGTAAGGTCTACGCCGCGGTGAAATTCTTCATGTACACGATGATCGGGTCAGTGTTCATGCTGGCGGCGATCCTTTGGCTTTACGCGCATACCGGCAGTTTTGATTTTGTTGAGATTCGCGATCAGATTGCGCGCCACGCTGTGCCGCAGTTCCCGGCTGCCGCGCAGTGGCTCTTCCTCGGTTTCTTCCTGGCATTTGCGGTCAAGGTTCCTCTTTTTCCGTTTCACACATGGTTGCCCGATGCTCACGTGGAAGCGCCCACGGCAGGTTCGGTCCTGCTGGCCGGGGTCCTGCTCAAGATGGGTACGTACGGAATGCTGCGCTTTAATCTAGGCCTGTTTCCGGAGCAAGCGCGGCGTAATGCTCCCTGGGTCATGGCGCTCGCCTTGATTGGCATCATCTACGGCGCTCTCGTTGCGATGGTGCAGCCCAACATGAAGAAGCTGATCGCATACTCCTCGGTCAGCCATTTGGGATTCGTGGTCCTGGGCATCTTCAGCTTCACTCAGGCAGGACTTGATGGCGCGATGTTCGTGATGCTGGCTCACGGAATTTCAACTGGAGGGCTCTTCATGCTGGCGGGCGCTCTGCATGAGCGCCGGCACACCTACGAAATCGGCGAGTTCGGCGGACTGGCCACGCCTATGCCGGTTTATGCCGCGTCGTATTTAGTGATCGTGCTGGCGTCGGCGGGCTTGCCTCTATTGAACGGTTTCATTGGCGAATTTCTGGTAATGAGCGGCGCATTCCAGGCCAGGCCAGTTTACGGGATCCTGGCCGCTACCGGCGTCATCTGGAGTGCGGTTTACCTGCTTTGGATGTATCAGCGCGTCTTCTACGGGAAAATCACGCAGTCAAAAAATACTTCTCTTAGCGATCTGTCAGGATTCGAAAAGCTGGCCGTGTGGCCCTGCGCGGCTGCAGCTCTGGTGATGGGTGTCGTGCCCATTTTATGGCTGAAGGCAATCGATCCTGCGGTTCAGGTCGCGCTCACTCCATTCGTTCGGGTTGCGAGCCGGGTGATCGGACAATGATCATCGAAACAATGACCGCTGAGGCGCTGAGCGTAATCGTTGCTTCCACCTTTCCGCAAACTCTTCCGCAAAACGCCGATTACGTCCGCATCCTGCCGGAGATTGTTCTGTGCTCTTTCGGGATGGTCGTAATGTTGCTTGAGCCACTTCTCGACGAACGAAAAAGTCAGAAGCTACTTGGAACCATCGCCTTTCTGGGATCGCTGTCGGGAATCGCAGCAACATGGTTCATGGCACAGTCTCCGGGGCTGGCTTTTTGGAACATGGTGAAAGTGGATGGCTTCAGCATCTTCTTCCACGTGCTCGTCATAGCGATCGCCGCTGCCGTCATCCTCACCTCATACGAATACATGGCCGTGCAGCGGATCCGCGCCGGAGAATACTACGCTCTGATCCTATTCGGCGTGGCAGGCATGGCGCTGATGTCATCAGCGGTGGAACTGGTTCTGATTTTTATCGCGCTTGAGATCTCTTCTATCTCTTCTTATATCTTGACGGGATTTCGCCGGCACGAGGCAGCGAGCGCAGAATCTTCTCTGAAATATTTCTTGCTCGGATCATTTGCCACTGCCTTCTTTCTCTACGGAGTGGCGCTGATGTTTGGCGCGACTGGCTCGACCAATATCGATCAAATCAGCAACACGTTACTGACTGGGCCGATTCCGCTTCTCGCGTTCATCGCGGTGGCACTTATGTTCGTGGGCTTGGGTTTCAAAGTGGCTGCCGCTCCGTTCCATATCTGGACCCCGGACGTTTACGAGGGCGCACCGGCGCCGATTGTGGGTTTTATGTCCACCGCGCCCAAGGCAGCGGCGTTTGCCGTTCTGTTGCGCGTAATGTTCGTCGTCAATGTGCCCGGCAGGCTCTGGCTGATCTGGGTATCGGCCGCGCTCTCCATGACTTTGGGCAACGTGGGCGCGCTTGTGCAGAACAATGTGAAGCGACTGCTGGCATATTCCTCCATCGCTCATGCCGGTTATCTGTTAATGGCGTTCGCTGCCGCGCCTGCATTCGGAACCTCGGCGGCCATGTTCTACACCGCTGCCTACGCCACTATGAACGTTGGCGCATTTGCCGTGGTGAGCCACTTCGCGAATGCCGGAGAGCGTTATGTGACCCTTGAAGACTACGAAGGGTTAGGCCGCACTTCCCCACTGCTGGCGGCGACGCTTACCATCTTTTTGCTTTCGTTGATCGGTATTCCGATGACCGGCGGATTTTTTGCCAAGTTCTACGTGTTCAGCGCGGCGATAAAAGCCAACTTGATCTGGCTCACGATTATTGGCGTCATTAACAGCGGCGTAGGAGCCTACTATTATCTGCGCATCATCGTGATGATGTACATGCGCGAGCCGGGAAAACCAGTGCCAGTCACTCCGGTTCCGCTTGCCGCGCGTCTGGCGCTCGCGGTTTGTGTTATTGTGACCCTCTACTTGGGACTATTTCCCGGTCGTGTATTGCAGTATGCTCAGGGGTCCGCCCAGCAACTTGTCCAGCGCGCGCTCCCCAGCACAACAGTTTCCGAAAGATTCTAATAAACTATCTTCAATATCCTGAACCGCGCGATTTGACAAGCGTCCCAGGCTGCGGCATTATGTCTGCAACGATTGCAGTTCTTCCTTTCTTGTTGGGAAACGTACATCGAATTGGAGGGGAGAGATGTCTGAATTCATACATAGACTTTGGTTGGAAGATGCAGGTCAGGATATTGCGGAGTATGCGGTAATGCTGGCCGTGATTCTGGTTCTGGTGGTAGGCACTGTGCGACTGATCGGATCGAACGCTAACAATGTATTTTCGGCGACCGCTAGTTCGATACAATAGTTAGGATCGGCTTTCGCAGCGATTCCGGATTGCCAAACTCTGAATAGCCTTTATGACACTTCTTACCTCGTTTACCGTGCCGTTTCGCTACTGCTGGTTCAGAGTAGCGGCTGCGGCGACGCTTGCGAGGAGATCGAATCTGCCATGATCGCCTAGGTTCGAGCAAGTTTCAGCCAAAAGCCGCGATTGCAAATCGCGGCTTTTATTTTTTGTACAACCATTTTGCAGAGATGACAAGGAGATCGAACCAATGATCGTCAACATGTCGGAGAAAGCAACGGAAGAGCAGATCAGCCACATCATTGAGCGCATCCGCGAGGCGGGCTACCAACCCCACGTTACTCGCGGAGTGGAGCGCACGATTGTCGCCGCTGTGGGCAATGGACGCCGTAACGAAATCGAAGCCCTGCAAGTGGCACCAGGCGTGGATAATGTGGTCGCCATCGCGCAGCCCTTCAAATTGGTCAGTCGCCAGGTCAAGCCGGAGCGGTCGATCGTGAATGTGGGCGGGGTGCGCATCGGCGGGCCCGGAGTGGTGATTATCGCCGGTCCTTGTTCCGTGGAGTCTCCAGAGCAGCTACTGAGCACTGCTCATGCCATCAAGCGTGCTGGGGCAACCATGCTTCGCGGTGGCGCGTACAAGCCGCGAACCTCTCCCTACGACTTTCAAGGGCTCGGCTTGGAGGCGCTGAAAATTCTGCGCCAAGCCCGCGATCAGACCGGCCTTCCAGTGGTCACGGAGGTGATGAGCACCGAAGATGTGGAGATCATCTGTGAACATGTGGACATGCTGCAGGTGGGAGCACGCAATATGCAGAACTTCGCACTGCTACGCCGGCTGGCAACAGTGAAGAAGCCGATACTCTTGAAGCGCGGACCCTCCGCAACCGTGAAAGAATGGCTCCTAGCCGCGGAGTACCTGCTCTCCGGCGGAAATAGCGAAGTTGTACTGTGTGAGCGCGGCATAAAGACCTTTGAGACGGAGATGCGCAACACTTTCGACCTCGCCGCCGTAGCCCTAGCGCGCGACCTTTCTCATCTGCCAGTTATTGCCGATCCCTCACACGGCACCGGCAAGCAAAGCTTGATTGCCGCGGTGTCGCGTGCCGCAGTCGCAGTGGGAGCGGATGGATTAATCATTGAAGTACATCCCTGCCCGGAGCGCGCGCTTTCCGACGGAGCCCAGTCTCTCGATTTTGCAGGCTTCGAGAAAGTCATGAAGGCGATTGCGGAGCCTTTGCGCCGAGCCGCCGTCGCGGAGGATATGGTCCGCGCATAAACACGATGCATTGTTTAGTGTGCCGGACTCGTACCCGGCATTTTAATCTGCATCGATGGATCGCCAAACAGAATGAACGTCTTGCGAACGCCGATATCGGTGATACCGAATTTTGCTTTAAGAATGGCATCGCCCACAGCTAGCTGCGGAGAATTAAAGGCGTTCTGCACCACCAGTTTATCGAAATTCGTCTGCGGCGGAGCCTGGTTCAGGCTGCTCGAGGCTAAGACCGCGACGGCACCTCCATTCGGAGCGAGCATGAGAGTTACTGCCAGAGATTCTTCATATACATCCTGGAAGAAACCATTGAGACAGTCCATGATAAGAAAGACTGGCAAGGATGAGCCGTTTGTCAACGAGGTTGCCGTTGAGTTATCGAACAGATCCGAGCCCGACCACTGCTCTTCGGAACCATGGCCTGCATAGTTCACCAATAACTGCCCGGAGTTAATGGCGGCAAGAATGTCTTGGCGGGCAGCAGTAATGCCCGTCGTCGTGACGAAAACTTCAGTGACCTGAAGTGTGGAGGGTAACTGAGCCTGCACAAGCTGACTATCTTTTGTAAAGTTCTCAGTATCATTTTCGTCGGCGACCATTAAGGCCTGCGACGTCCACGGACCATTCGTCGATTTGCCTTCGTAAGTGGCAACCTTGTTGGCGACCAAAGTAGCCTCGTCCGTCGTGCTCACCGGCAAGCGCCCAGTTGCAATCGTCGGCATGCCGCTATCGTTAAAGTCAGAGAACCAGTCGTCCGATGCGGTCATCAGGCTGGATGTGGGTACGATCTTTGTCGGCACAAAGTCCAGGTGGCCGAATCCCAAATAATTGCGAGGATCGAGCGATGCTCGACCGTTGAGCAGTAGATATTGTGGCGCTGTATGCCACGCCTTGACCGCCGTTCGCAGGAAACTCTTGATTGCGCCCGGACTGTGCTCCCCAAAGTTAAATTCGTCATACAAGTCATCGACTGACACTACCGCAGTTGACTGACCCGCCGCTTCGTGTGCGGCAACCAGCGGCTGCAGCGCGCCCGCAAAACTCGTAGCCGAAACGATGACGATCTTGCCACCCGACAGAGGATCGTGCCAATGAGACGGATGGTTCTGCCGAATTCCAGGCGGAGTCTCAACACGGTCGTTCGTCAGGGCCAACAACGTACGTGGTCCTGCGTCGGACAAGTTATTGGTCGGCCACGGTACTTGGACATCGAGCGCATAACCAGCGCTCTTCGAACCCGTAGTCGACATTACTTGAGGAGTAAGTTCCACCGGCTGGTTCGGATCTGTAATATCTAACACGACCGTTGGAGCAGTGGTGAAGCCAGTTACCTTTAGCTCATCCCCAGCCCTTCCTGTGAAAATCAACCGATTCGTGTCCGCGACGTACGAATGCTGATACTTGATCCGAATCGATTCGACCAAGCTGGTATCGTACTCCCCGCCTTGCGATGTAAGAGTGACGATGTTAGGTCCTTCCTGCAAAAGGCCCGGAGGTAAGATCGCCCGGAAGGTAGCTTGAACTTGACCTGTAAAGGCCAGGTCGCCGAGCGTAGTGCCGTTCAGCGCGACAGTGACATCATGCGGCACGGCGAGAATTATCCCTTGCAGCGTCACCTCGAGCTTGGCCAGTTCAGTTGAGTTACTGTCAAGGTGAGGCACCTGCATAGTCTGCTGCACAGGAGTAGTCGAAACCAACGGTCCAAAGAAGTTATTGCCGTTCGAAGTAGTCAGTGCGGCAAAGTAGGTTGTATGGGGAGTAAACTCCACTGTAAATGGGAAGCTAGCGTCAGGCTGGTTTGAGCCAGTCGATGGCGGCAGTTGCTGAATCCGTTGTCCCGGAGTATTGCCGGTAGCGAGCCAGTAAATTCTTGTGCCGGTGTATGGTGTGTCGATTCCAGTTCCATAAAACCCGATCGTTGCTTGTGGTCCGAAACCACCGGGGCCAGCGGATGCGCCCATTACCTGAATCGGCTGCTCGATCGCTTCTGTGTAAAGGTGGAAAAGCGCGGGGTCGACATTCGGATCCAATCCTGCCTTAATCAATTCCGGCTGCGTAATCTGATACCACCCCTCGTGCTTTACCGCGATCTTGACCGCAGGATGAGCCGCTAGTTCAAATTGCTTTTGCTGCTGCGTAATCGTGGGGTGGAAGTTTCGTAATACATTTTCTGCCGGATGACTCGCTTCACTAGCGCCTGCCGCGGGTTGGACCTGATTCAGTTGACTCAACATCAGAGTCGTATCCGCAGTTGGCTGCGACGACCGCTGGGCGGTGGCTTCTGCAGTTACGGGTCCATGCAACGTTCGAGTGCCGTTTACGTCCACATCCTCAAGCCAGTACGCACCACCTGCACCTGCGGACAAGTCGATCCACGAGTAAGTCTTGCCCGAATGCTTAGGTAGCGCCCCCCTCATGAGCAGCGCGGATCCGGCGATCAGGGAAGAATTCAGCTGGATGCGCTCGTCCGCTTGTTCCCGGTAAATATTGAATCCAAGATTGTGCGCTTCCCCGCCGGTCTTCCACAACAGCACGACGCGATTGGCCCCGTTCTTGTCCCTACTCTGTTGCGCCGAAAAAGACTGAAGCTGAATTTGGGTCGCAGCCGTTATGGTCTCCGGCCAGGTGGAAGAATTGTTCGCGCCGTTCGGATCACTCTGCTCCGCGCTAACCGTGGCTGTATTCACAGCCATACCAGGTGCCCCTGCCAGCACAACGATCGTAATGGTTGCTGTTGCTCCACTTGTCATGCTGCCAAGTTGACAGGTGACCGTGTTTTCTGCGGCCGAGCAGTTGCCCTGAGTGTATGAGAGTACGGGGTTACTCACATTTGAAGGCAAAGGATCAATCACCGTAACATTCGTTGCGGTCGCGGGACCATTATTCGTCACGGTGAGGGTGTAAGTCAGAAGATCGCCGTCAGCTACTGTAGGGCTCGGTGAACCGGTCTTCACGATTGCCATGTCCGCGCTATTTGCGTTCTCGACAACAACCGTCGCGGTGGCACTGTTACTCGTCAAATTCGGAACGATGTTGGTCGCCGAGGCCGCAGCCGTTTCCGCAATATTCGTTCCCGATGCCGTTCCGGAATTTACCTGCAAAATTAAAGTAAACGTGGCGCTGGCATTGAGAGCGAGATTGCTGCCATCCGTGCAGGTGATGGTGCCTGCTGTCCCCGCCGTGAGAGGAGAACATGTCCATCCCACGGGTGGCGTCATTGATTGGAAGTTTGTGTTGGGCGGCGTGGTCTGCGTGAAGGTCACGGTTGTTGCCGCCGCGGGGCCGTTGTTGGTTACGGTTTGGGTGTAAGTTACATTGCTTCCTGCGGCGACAGTAGTAGGTACGGCGGTATTGGTCGTGATCAGATCGGCTTGGGTCGCGAGCGCGACAACGTCTGCCGCGGTCGCGCTGTTGTTTGCTAAGTTGGGATCCGTGGTCGAAGAAGTTACAGTTGCCGTATCGTTAATTGCGGTTCCAGGCGTAGCTGTTGCGTTGACGGTCACCGCGACCGAGAAACTGGCGGTGCCAACGGCGAAGCTGGGGTTGGTGCAGGTGATGGTCCCGGTACTGCCCAGAGTCGGATAGGTGCACAACCATCCCGCTGGATAGGTGATGGAACTGAAAGTGGTGCCTGGCGGCGTGACCTCGGTGATGGTTGCCGTGGCCGCGGAGCTCGGCCCGGAGTTGGTTAGAACTTGCGTGTACGTAATGTTGTTGCCGGCCTGCACCGGAACTGGACTTGCGGTATTGCTAATTGAAAGATTGGCGGAACCAGCAACCACTACACTGGCGGAAGCGCTGTTGTTTCCTGGATTCGCATCGGTCGTCGATGAGGAAACCGAGCCGGTTTGCGTAATCGTCGATCCGGCAGTTGCGGTAGCGCTCACACCTACCACGAAGCTAAAGCTTGCGGTGGCATTGGCTGCGAGACTGCCGATGGTGCAAGTGAGTGTCCCAAGATTACACGTCCACCCCGCCGAGCCCGTCAACGACACTGCCGTTGTACCCGTGGGAAGCGTTTCCGTCAGATTGACGGTAGTCGCGGCTGCAGGTCCGCCATTGATTACGGTCTGGGTATAAGTGATATTGTTGCCGGCCGTCACCGGATTTGGACTTCCTGAGTTAGAAATGCTCAGATCTGCATCGCCAGCAATCGAAACCCCTGTCGTCACCGTGGCTGTGTTGTTGGCCAAGTTCGTATCGTGAGTAGCGCTGGCGACCGTAACGGTATCTACAATTGGCACGCTGCCCGCACTCACCGTCATCTTCAGCGTGAAAGTCGTGCTCGAACCTGGCGCTACACTAGGATTTGTGCAGCTGATCGGACTCGTTGTAGTACAGGTCCAACCCGCAGGTGCGGAAGCGAGTGAGGCAAAGGTCGTGTTGTTCGGATAAGGTTCCGTCAGGGTCGCCGTGGTGCAGTTGCTGGGACCGGTATTCGTCACAACCTGGGTGTAAGTGATCGTTCCGCCGACTGCGACTGGATTTGGCGTGCCACTGTTGGTCACCGCCAAGTCACAGACCGCAGCTACATTGGTAACCACAGTTGTGCTGTTATTGGTTGAATAAGGGTCCGTGGTTCCCGACGAGGATACTGAAGAATTCGCAGTTATAGTCGCTGCCGATACTGTTGAGGCGAGGCTCACAACAACTGAGATGTTAGCGGACGTGCCGGAAGCCAGGCTTGGGTTCGTGCAGGTCACGGACGTAGTCGTCGTACAAGACCATCCGGCGGGAGCGGCAACAGAAGCGAATGTTGTATTGGCTGGAATCGCTTCAGTGAAAGTAACTCCCGTTGCCGCAGCGGGGCCATTATTAGTGACGGTTTGCGTATAAGTGATGTCATTGCCGGGGTAAACGGTGAGCGGAGTCGCCGCCGTGCTCAAGGCGAGATCGGCTTGACCGGATGTGGCCACTACATCAGTTGCAATGGCTGAGTTGGCTCCAAAAGCTTGATTAGTGGAGTTGACCGTTGCCGTATCGGTGATAACCGTTCCACTGGCCGTACCGGCCGCAACTTGCACGACGAACTGCACCGTGCCACTTGAGCCCGCTGGGGCAGCCGGAGCTGTGCAGGTGATGGAACCGGTGGCACCCACAGCCAGAGGAGAGCATGTAGTTCCTGGCGGAACGGAAATCGATACGAATGTCGTATTGGGAGGAGTAGTGTCGGTAATCGTCGGATTCGTCGCGGTGGCGGTGCCCACGTTGGTGGCATTCTGTGTATAAGTGATGTCGGTCCCTGCGACCACAGGGTTTGGCGACGCAGAGTTGGTGACTGTCATTTCTGCCTGCGCCGTGGTCCCTACTATGGTGGACGCACTGGCGGTGTTATTAACAGAGTTCGGATCGCTCACCGAAGAACTTACTGCAGCGGTATTAGTAATTACCGTGCCGTTAGCGACCCCCGAATTTACCTTTACTAACATCGTGAATGTGGCCGCGGTACTTCCCACCATGCTTGGATTAGTACATACAACGTTACCGGTGGCACCGACAGCAGGAGTAACACAGGTCCAGCCGGCTGGAGCGGCGATTGAAAGGAATGTCGTATTTGCAGGAACAGCTTCGACCAAGGCCGCGTTGTCGGCGGCACTGGGACCGTTGTTGGTGACGATCTGCGTATAGATGATGCTGCCGCCTGCAGCAACCGGATCTGGTGACGCGGCGTTCGTCACACTTAGATCGGCAACGGAAACCACCGTAGCTATGTCTGTGGCGCTGTCATTCGAGAGGTTGATCTCGCCTCCACCACTGACCAGCGCAGTATTCGTTACGGTAGAGGGTGCGGTTGGCGCTACATTCGCGTTGATCGTGATCGAAGGATAGAAACTATTCGCGGCAAGCACATTGGAATCAACGCAACTAACAGTCTGCGAGGCAATCCCGCAAGACCACCCTGTGCCACTGGCACTGGTCGGAGTTAAACCAAGAGGCAAGGTATCGTTGACTGTAACAGTACCGCTGGTAATCCCGTAAGGGCTAAGGTTAGAAACCGGAATCGTATAACTAGCTGTTAGTCCGCGGGTAAAGTTTCCAACGTGACTCTTCCCGAGCGTCATGTCCGGAGTGCATTGCGCGCCCGACTGCGTGCCGGAAGTCTGTGAGATGGAGGCATTTGTCACTACAGTGCCGGCTGTACCCGGCGTCGATCCATAGGGAACGCCCGGATTTAACGTGAGTCCGTTTGTGCCACCGGCGAGGCTGACACTGGCAGGAGCAGCGGAAATCAGCAGCACACCGCCACCGCCACCGCCGCCGGGGCCGTGACGATTGCCGAGAGAATATCCCTGCGAAGCCCATGCGTTCCCGCCATTGCCGCCGTTCGCGCTGACGGTTAATCCGCTCTCGCCGCCGTTAGCAGAGAGAACTATGATGCTTCCACCCGCACCGCCGCCGCCGCCCGCATCGTTGGCAGTGCCGTTATATGCGTTTAATCCGTTGGCACTAAGCGTCCCTGTGCCGTTGAGTCCGTAGGTTCGAATAATGATGATGCCGCCGCCGGCCGAGCCGGAACTGGCCAGAGTATCGCCGTCAGAGTTATTGCGAGTGCCTGCGCCTCCTCCGCCGCCCATGGCAACACGATTGATCGTGGCGGGAAAAACCGTACCGCCTTCGCCGCCAACACTGAGGTTTGTATTCCACGAGTCTCCGCCAAAGCCTCCAGCGCCGCCGTTACTGCCGCCGCCGCCGCCAGCGTTCTGATCGTTGGCTGCGGGATCGCCATCCGTGCCGCCGCCGCCGGCATTTCCCGGCGCGCCGCGCGCGCTACTACCATCGGTGCCTGCTGTTCCGCTGGGGTAGTCGGTCGTGGTCTTCAAGTACGTTCCGCCGGACTCAACCCACAGCGGCGTTCCAACGATGCCTTCCCCCTTGGTCGCATCCACGCCATTTTCCACAACTCCGGTGTAAGCGGCTGGAGCAGCGTGTAGAAAATCTGTAACAGCACCTCCCGCGCCGCCGTTTAGTTGCATTCCTGCGCCGCCGCGGAAACCAAGTCCGTCGACCGATAAGGTTGCACCATTCAGCGTCAGCGTGCTCGAAGTGTCGAGGACTAACACTCCCCCCGTGGAGCCGTTCCAAGGGAGCGCGGCCGGCGGAGTGGTTGCGTTGAACGAAGCTGTGGTGTATTGCGGTACCACAATCACCTGATATGTGCTCTGTCCAGCTGTCGCAGAAGCTGCGGAAGCGTGATAAGCAAACACCAAGCCGTTGCCCGAACCTGCTCCGGAAATTGGAATGGCCCCGCCACTGATCGCACCCGTCGCAGTGACAAACTCATAGTTTCCTGCGCTGTTGAGGGTGGTGAATCCCTGGCCAGTGCTGCCATTGCCATAGAGGACACTATTCGTGTCATTGATGCTGGCGTCTTGCATTTGGATGACGAGCAGAAGATTGCCGGTAGCGATGGCTGCACCGGCTCCCGTCGGCGTCCCCACCGGGATCGACTGCGCGCCCGCAGCCACGTTTGCAGTGCCTGGATAATACGTGTTCAGAGTTCCCGTAAGGTTGGTTCCGGGAGCGGCTTGTGAGACTCCGGCGCAGGCGACCGATTGCACCGTGGCCACGGCCACGTATGTATTGTTGCCAGTGTTCGGATCGGGAGGAGTGTTGGAATCGGCGACCGTGGCAGTGTTGGCATAAGCTCCAGAGGTAGCGGCCTTGACGACCACGGCAACCGTTGCGGTCGCTCCGCTGGCAAAAGGAGTCGGAAGCGTACACGTAATCGGAGGAGGAGCGGCAGTACAAGTCGTCCCAGAGCTGGGCGTGATCGACACCACCGCGATACTCGTAGGCCATGTGTCAGTCAAAACCACGCTGTTCGCAGCGGATGTCCCGTTGTTTGTGACAGTGATGTTGTACGTTGTATTTTGTCCCACAAAAATCGCGCTACCTACGCTCGTAGTAACTCCGATATCGGCGACGCTGGGGTTGATCGGGATTGCTCCCTGCGCCCAGTTAAACGTGGCGTTAGTGGTCGCCGTGCCGGCGTTGGTTTCCGCAACCCCGGCGGTGTTCGGGCACGTAAGGGTGGTCGCCGTGGAGGCAGTGCAGGTGAAGGTTCCGTTGTTGCCGCCGTTGGTGAAGCCCGCAATGGTGAAACTATCTCCAGCAAAGCCGTTATTGATTCCGCCAGTAATTGTTCCAACGTAGACCGCGCTCGTGCCTGTCTTTACCATGGCGGTGCCGGGGTCGGTTTCTGCAATCCCAGCCTTATTGTTGAGCGTCAGTGTGGTCGCGGTGGATGCGGTGGCGGTGAAAGTTCCGTTGTTGGCGGCGTTCGTAAACCCCGTTACGATGACGGTTTTACCGGCGTAGGCATTGCCCGTACCTCCGGTAATCGTGCCGTTGTAGACGGTACTAGTGGTCACGGTTGCCGTACCGCCGTGCATCTGAAAGACTCCGTTTGCGTTGTTGACGGTGATGGTGGTCGCTGTGGAAGCGGTACAGGTGAAAGTTCCGTTGTCTTTTGTGCCGGTAAAACCCGCTATGACTACCGTATCGCCGACATAGGCATTGCCGGTTCCTCCGGTGATGGTCCCGTTATAGACGGTATTGCCGCCGCCGGCATTGTTCGCGGACGTCAAAGTAAGCGTGACCGTGGTGGGCACTACGGATGTGAGGTTGAATGCGATTGCGTCGGGCACTACTGACGTCAGGGTAAGGCTTTCGTTAAAGCTCTCCGAGACTGGCACGGCGGGAGCGCCGGCTCTACTGCTGGCTGTGCCGGTTATGTCGAGAGTCGCATTTGGATTGGTGCCGGATGTTGCATTCCACTGCTGAACTTGTGGACCATCCACCGTAATCGCACTCGTTCCTACCGCCAGCGTGTCAAAGACCATCCCGTTGATTACGCTTGTTACATTCACCTGCGAGTTACACTGCGACGCAACTGGGACTGTGCTGGCCACACAGCCCGCGACCGCACCATCAGCCGAAGCAAAGGTACCAAGAGGCACGGTCTGATCGACATCAGTGAAGACGGTCGCGCCGGCCACCACGCCAACCGTCGCGGCGGTAGGGACGTTGACGGAAACCACGATCGGCAGATTGGTCCCCGATGCTGGATTAAGCAAATACCACAGCTCCACGCGACGCGTGTTCCCCGTATCGTTGTGCGCGCCTTTGAGAGTGAGGGCGGTGCCGTTGTAAGTGACGCCGGTAACCGCCGTCGTCGAGCTGTTCGTGATGTTCATCGACACGCCGACCAGCAATGCGCGATTCGCAGTGGCCGAAGTGGTGTGATTGAAGGTGAGTGTCTGCGTACCCGGCCCGGTCAGGTCTGCCGTGGTGTTTGTGCTTGGGCTAGTATCGACCGCTACCTGTGAACGCGAAGGAGTTGCAGTCAGCAGAATGAACATCAGACCAAGCGCGCCGAAAAGTGCATTCACTTTCTTGCCCGCATCGTCTGATGAACGCAGCTTTCTCGCTCTTCGCAAGAGCTTGCCCGCTACGTGCTGTCCGCGGGCCGCACCTTGCAGCAATTTACCGCCGATACCTTTTAGTTTTGCAACCACGATTTTTTCCCCGAGCCTCACTTCTTTGGCGAGGACGATGCCTAGGATTTGGTCGCTGCGCACTGGGGGGTCGTCTTGCTGTCCGCAGTCGCCTCGAGTAATGAAAAGATTCTTATCAAGATCGAGAACCACGAGGCGGTGAACCCGGAAGCCGCTATGACCTTTCGTAAGTACAATATCGCCCTTCCGTAATTTGCTCACGATTACGGGAGTAACATAGACAATCTCGCGGTCACGAATGATGGGCGACATGCTGGCGCCACGCGCCTCGAAACGCACGCGTAATCCTTGATTCAGCAGCTCGCGGCAGAGAGCCTCGAAGCCTTCTGAATCGGACCCGCTGTTAGTCATGAAAGTGGAGGATTTTGTCGACGGCGCGCTGATCGGGCTCGAATGAGTAGCGATAGCATGGGACGGAATCGGCAAGCTGCTCCAGGAAGCTTAATGCCGATTCCACGTACTCGTGCCGATGAAATGGGACGAAGGCGCGCGCGAATAATTCCGCGACCATCTGGCTGCGCGTGAGGCGCGTGATTATGTTGCCGTGGCCGTGTTCGAGAACGAAGATGCGTTGCAGCGGAGCGCGCTGCGGGAGAGCGAAGCACCCCTCACCATGCCAGGGAGTGCCGTACATGAAGATTTGCCTGGGATCGTCGCCGGGCTGGAGTTCGCGAGCCGGCCTCTCGCGAACGATGATTCGATCATCACTGAGGATTTCCACTTTGTGGAGCGAAGTCCAGAGTCGCGCCGTGGTGCTCTTGCCCGCACCGGAATGGCCGACGAACAAGTTGGTCGCACCATCGGGGCCGACGATGCCAACGCCGTGCAGCTCGATGGCACACTCCTGGGTGAGGCGGTGCATGATTAGGAGCTCGTCCAGGGGGTAGCCCAATGGCCCTACGGGGAAATCTAGGAAGAACTGCGCCCTCAAATGTAGGGTTCCCCGCTGGAAGCCGGAATCTACGAACAGCCGCTTATAAGGCTGATCACCGTGGATGGCGTTATCAAAATCGAACCTCAGGCCTGATTCCTGTCGATAAAGCCGCCACGTCATGCCGGAATCGAAGAGCTTCGTGCCTTCCAAGTGGGGGATCTCAGCCTTTCGCTCTATCCGCAATTGAATGTCGTATTGTGCTAGTTGCGCATGGAACAGGCGCAGTTGCGGGTCGAGCACAATCTCCTCTTCTGCGCCCTCAATTCCGAGCGACACCCCGCCGATGCTGAACCCGACGCATTGACGAATAGTTTGTTTCGGGAAACTCGCTTCGACCATGTGGCTCGCCTCTAACGAAGCTACACTCTCGATCGTTCGATCACGAACCTTGGTTGGGGCACCCGGCAAAGGCCATGCCGCACCCTCCTAGGCCATGGCCTTGGTTGCTGGTGCTGGAACTCTTGCACGCGCCCAGCACCGCCTCTTCCGGGCGCAGATTGATCGTCGTTAAGCTTGGCGCCTCGTAAACCTTCTTGACTTCAGCTTGCAAATCCTGGCTCATCCCGCCTCCGGATCGCCCGCTAACGGGCACTGCATCCACCACATGCGCCCACCGCCAGCGCGGCATTATTCAGAATAGGAAACATTTCCTGCGGTGCAGCCCAACTTTCCACGTCGATTTCCTTTTCGCGAATCCGCTGGGCTGCTTCGACAATCTCGCTATACCTTTCCCCGCCTACACAAAACTCACAATCGCCGTGTTCCGGAACCTCGACCCCGATTGCCGCCGCCCGAAGGTGGGCGACGTGGCAAAGAAATTCGACGGGGCTCTCCTGGTCGCCGTTTTCCATTTCCCCATTTGCCGGGCACATTGAACACAACGAATGCAACCGGCACCGTGTGCACTTGGTAATCCGGGTGCGCTTGCGGTTGCGCAATTGTAGTAACGATCTCTCCCATACCCCATTCAGGCCCTGCCTCACGTCGAAGGTTTCTTGCTGCGAAATAACGCAGATACCCATCTCTCCCAGCGCATTGACGGCAAAGGAATTGAACCCACCGCCACAAATGTAAACGGTATCTGTGGCTGCAGGTGCTGCGGAAGCCATCTCGCGTTGCGCCAATTCGCGATACTCGCCCGGGGCCTTTGGGTTGTGCACGTCCAGAGCTACTACCTCTTCTGGCGTCAAACGCACCGCCAGCGGACTCTGGGAACAGTCAATCCGAGGATTAATCAAGCCATCGAACTTGAAGTCGACACCTAGCTCTTCCTCAGCAAACTGCCGCATCGCCACAACCTCATGCTTATTAATGCTTGTAGCCACCGTCTTCAGCTTCAGCGGCAATCCCCGCTCGCGTAGCAGCTTAATCCCCCGCAAACACCGGTCATACGAACCTGGAATCATCGTTAGCGCTTCGTACGTTTCTCTGGTACGACCGTACAGCGTGATCTCGATGGCGAACGGCGGCCATTCCAACAAGTAATCCGCAATCTTTTCCGTGATGAGCGTGCCGTTGGTGAAGAGGGTAATGAGGAAACCTTTTTTCTTGGCGTAGGTGTAGATCTCGAGAAAATCTTTGCGGGCGAAGATTTCGCCGCCGGTGTAGAGGAGCCAGAAGCAGCCCATTTCAACCAACTCATCCAACATGCGGAAGTGTTCTTCCGTGGTCATCTCGCGGCTGCGGGCGTCCTGGTCGCCCATGGGAAGATTGTTGTAACAGTGCTGGCACTCGAGCGGACAACGGCGCGTCACTTCGATCGACACCTGCATTGGCGCACGCTGGCCAGCCTGGCGCTGGTGCAGGTCCGCGCTGAACGCCCCGTACGTCAGTTGTTCCATACCCCTCCTGATTCGACAGGCTGCTGAGCTCTCACGATCAATCCGCACCCGCAGCGAACTCTTCTCGCTCCGATAACTCCATCGCATTCACCGGGACGCTGGGGCATGCTTCAACCAATCCAACGGCGAGCATGTCGTTTAAGAATTGCGTCGCATCGTGTTCGGCCTGTTCACGCTCTACCGAATATTCCGCTTCGACAACCTCGATCAGTTCGACAACGCTCTTGGGATTTTCCAGGGCCTGCCAGATCAAAGATCCGGTTTCGTTGAAGCTGTAAATGGATGCCAGGTCCCCGACTTTGCCTCGAATGGGAACAATTAAAGTTTCCCCGGCGACCCGTCGAGAGACTACGGATTGCGAACGCACAAACACTTGATCCGAAAGCGGCGGGTAGGAAGCAGCGTCGTTTGCCGATTTTCGTGGCACAAAGTCATTCATAAGAAGTCTTGATAGTTACACTTTGATTACCGCAGAACTCCATGAACAAAGCAATCGGGCGTTTGGGCATGGGTATCCCAGTAGTTATCGCCTTCAGAGGGGCACTTGGCTTGCCTTTTCGGGAGGTGAGGCGGTGTAACGGTAGAGCTATCTAGGAAGCGAACCGCCCGATGCAATGAAAAGTGTCGCCTTGATGCAGTTAGGGAGTTACCGCTGCATCTTTTGTTCGATTGCGGTAAAGGGAAGGGTCCACTTGCTTCGTCATCGCCGCGATGTCCAAGTCCCGGTCAAGAAACGTGCGAATACCTTGTGAAGCGCGGGCGGGGTCGCGCAGAACATCGTGATAGGGCTGCCGCATCATAAGGAATTCGCTTCTTTGGGAAAGCCAGGCGTTCACCTGGTTGAGGTGCGCTCGAAGTCCCGCGATCAGCGCCGCTTCCGGCACAGCCGCCCCGGAAGTTCCCCGGCGACGAATCATCTCGGACTGCGAAGCAACCACCTCGAGCAGCGGGCGTTCCATGAAGATGATTCGATAGGTGCGTCCGACGGGCACGGCGAACAATAGCTGCGAGATAACCTTCACTGCTTTGCCTTCGGCTTCATCGATGCAAGAAGGTTCCTGCGGAAGCCGCTTGATACGCTCCCACTCGTAGTAGCCGCGAGGATTGTCGGTATCGGCAACACGCTCGCCGTCGGAAAGAATCGGCATACCGCCCGCGGCGAGCATCTGCATCATGAGCGAAGTGCCAGAGCGGGGCAAGCCGGAAACAATGGTGATCACGCTTCTACCTTTGTCTGTTGCTTGCGCCTCATGCGAAGAAAAATCTCGCGATGCCTCACCGATTTTTCCACGTCGCCGCCGGGCTGCGCATATAAAGCTCCCAGCCAGCGATGAGCAGCGATCAGTCCGGGAAGCATGCTGAGCGACGTTTCAAAAGCCAGCACCGCGCGGTCGCGATGCCCGAGCCGCGCCAGGGCGACGCCTAAACAGAAATGCCCCATCGGCAGAAAGTGTTGCAACCCTACCGCGAGCAAAGCTTGTTCCGCTGCGTCCTCATTCTTGCGCTGCCGCAGTCGAGCTACGGCCAGGCCCAAATGCGCTTCGGGACTATCGCCGTCGATATCCAGCGCGCGTTGGAACGCCCGCTCCGCATCGTCTGTGCGCTTCTGGCGCAGATAAGTTTCGCCGATGCGTAAATGTAAATCCGGCAGGCGAGGATCGGCGCTCTCTGCTTTTAGCAGGCAATCCAGAGCCCCATCCATATCGCCTTCTTCAAAATGAATGATACCCATCAGCAAATCAGCCCACGGTCGGGGCTTTGAAGTTTCTTCGGAGGCCGTAACGTCGGGCGCCGCTTTTTCTGCAATCGCTTCAGGTTCAATTCCGGGTTCCGCGTTCTCTTGTGTCGGTTGCTCCTTCCGTACAGGAGGCTTAGGCTTCAACATCAAAAGCTTTTCCAGCTGTTCCTTCGCTTCGGCACGCCGGCCCAGAGCGAGATAACACTGAGCCAGATGCTGTATGAAGCGAGCTTCGTCTGGCCATTTGCTTACCAGTTCCTCGAACATCGCCAGCGCCTCGGTATATCGGCGCGCGTCGATGTATACGCGAGCAAGATTGTAGTGCTGTTCCCGCACAGCCACTGCGACTGCCTTCTCCTGGTCTTCGTTCAACGGCTGAATATAGCCAAGGGCGACGAATTGTTGCAGCACAGCCTGTGCCGCGGCAGGATCCATTCTCAAATCGGCGGGATGCATCCCGCATTCGCCCGGTTCGTTCTCCCAACTCGGTATCCGCTCAATTCGCAGTGGCTCTTCAAAGGCTTGCACGAGGACGCGACCATCCATATCTTCGCCGATTGCTAGTCCAAACAGAGTCAAAATGGTTGGAGTCACGTCGAGCAGTGTTGCCCCATAAATTCTTTCATCTTGCTTGATGTGATCGCCCTTCATGCAAACGATTCCGAACGGCCGGTGCTGCACCGCCGGCCCGGCGGGTTCCTGCGGGATGCCACGGGGCCGCAGATGATCGGAGTGAAAACCGTGATCTGACACGATCAGAACAGTCGTATCCGGACCGGCCAGGTCGAGCAGAGTTTGCAGCATCATGTCATGGAAGCGGTAGGCACCGGTGACCACGTCCTTGTAAATCTCAAACCTGTCCCCCGGAATTCCTTCCATGCGAGGCGGATGGTAGTTCATGAAACCGTGGCAGAAGTGATCGATGCCGTTGTAGTAGACCGCAAGAAAATCCCACGGCTCATGCTGCAGAATCCAGGTGGCAGCATTATGAATCGAGCAGTTCTCCGACAGAATCTTCGAAAACGACTGCAGCCCTTTATCTTTTTCTTGATCGATTTCAGCCGCACGTGGAATCCAGGGCAGGATCGCCGCCTCCGTCACCTCGGCGGGATGCATGCGCAGAGCCGCAAACGTGTCGCGCATACTCTCGGGATGAACTGCTCCCGGCGGCAACGGCCAGGGCTCACCGAGCGGAGCTACCGTATAAGGGTAAAGATCGGAAACAGAAATCCCATTGATTGGTTCGGCGGGATGCCCCGCGAACCAGCCGAGCACATGCGCCTTGTATCCGCGCTGCGTAAGAATATTCCAGATCGCCTTCACTTTCCGCGAGGTACTGGTGACGGGCCGCACACCGCCGGTTTGTGGGTCGGGCTCCATAAATCCCCAGATTCCATGCTTATCCGGCCTCTTGCCGGTGGCAATTGAATTCCAAAGCATGGGAGAGAGAATAGGGCGCAACGTCGCCAGGTTTCCGATGACGCCGTGATTCACGAAGTCATTCAGGGTCGGCATCAAACCCTGGTCGATTAGGGGATTGGCGATCTTCCAGTCGGCGGCATCCCAACCGATAAGCAGTACTTTCTTAGCGAGAGGTCTATTCATGGGATAGTCAAACGGGAGGCGCGGTCCCTAGGGGAGAGACAGTTTACTACATTTGTGGCCGCAAAACACGTAGCGAACGCGGCTGTCAAAGGCCGGAGGCCCGCGCAGGGCCTATTATGTAAGGACAGCCTTTGCAGGAGGATGTGAAGACTAGGGAGCGTGAGCCACAACGAAGGCGATAATCGTATCGCCGCGGACTCCCGTATCTTTTTCTAGCTTCTCGAGTAAGGCTGACTCGAGGTCGTCTGGGTCGGGATTCATTTCGCAAGCGGCAATTTCCTTGTCAGACGCCCCTTGGAAGCAGAGTTCGCACACTCCTAAGCCATCTGCGGAGCGGACCGGAGGCCCGAACACGCGGCAGGTCATGGGACGTGATTCGTAGAGTTCGCAGTTCCCGGTCGCAGGGTCGAGAACAGGACAGGGCTCATCATTCGCAAATTCAGAAAAGCGCTGAGCCGCATCGTCTCCTCGGTCGAGGAGTCCGGTCACTGGGTCACCGGGAAAATCTCTTGCCAGCCGCGCAATCGAGTCGCGGGCTCGCTCGCGAATGCGCTCCGCACGCTCCGGTTCGCGAAGGGCAAGCTTAGCGAGGCAGAGCCGCAACCGCCTGGCATCGAGCTGATTGATAGCAAATGCTCCGATGCAACACTGCGTGCATCCCGGGCGACAGACAAGCCATTTGCCGCTGCGCTGCGTAGCGTCGGCCAAAGCGGCGTCAACGATCTGAATCAGTTTCTGGTCGTTATCCTTAACATCCTTAACGGAATCTTTCGCGCGATCCCTAGTTCGAAAATTTCCAACCTTGGATTTATCTTCGACGTCGCCGGAAGATGAAAAATGCCGCGCCATAACCGATGACTGAATCATACAATCTCATCGCTAGGCGCGGCAGAACGTTAAGAAATACATCTCCCGAACGGCGACGGAGCCGTGCCGATGCCTTGGCTCCAGTCGCCAGAAGCTCCCCACCCCTTCCCCCAAAGCGGTAAGGTTCCTCCCTCGGGATTGATCTCACCGGACGACCCGACTGGCAGGCGGGTTAAGCCTGAGCTGTTTGACCGCTGGTCACCCGTGAGCCTGACTACATTGGGATAGTGACCGAGCGATGAGAACCGTTTCATCGGCGAGGAATTTCTGGCAGACAGGTCGATTCACGATAAAAGCCGAAATGAGCTGCCATTCGGCTCTGTACGCGGGTCGTCGATTTGGGTAAGATAGCTGCCACTTAATTAGGGCAGTCCCCCGGAGCGTTCTCGTGCAATTCCACGCTTTCGATAGCCTTTACTTGGAGCAACTTCGTGCCGGAGACTTCCGGACCCAGGAGCATTTTGTGTCTTATTTCAGCGAGTTGATTCGGTTGAAACTAGGCAAGCGTCTGCATTCCCGGCCGGAAATCGAAGATGCCCGGCAGGAGACTTTTACCCGCGTCCTCTCCGCATTGCACCGAGATGATGGCGTACGCCAGCCGGAGCGGCTGGGAGCCTTCGTCAATTCTGTCTGCAACAATGTGTTGCTGGAGCATTACCGCTCAGCTTCTCAGGAGGCTCCCAGTGCGGAAGAGGAAGCCGCGATCAATATTCCCGACCCTGCGTTAAGCGCGATCGACATCATCGCCAACCGCGAGATGCAGCGGAAGGTTCGCCACATTCTTGACGAGCTCCCGGAAAAAGATCGCCGCCTGATCAAGGAAATATTCCTCGACGAACGCGACAAAGATGAAGTTTGCCGGGACCTGGGAGTGGACCGTGAATATTTGAGAGTTCTGTTGCATCGCGCCAAGAAGTCGTTTAAGTCATTGTATTTAAAGAAAATGAGAGAGCGTGCTCTGCAGGAATAGAAGCGGCGAAACGTTCGGCGCTGTTTTGTCACTATTCAAGTATGAGGAGAGCTTCTGCCATGGAACATAATGAGGCGATCCAGTTAATGGCCGCCGAAAAATATCTGCTCGATGAGCTGTCGGCCGATGTGAGGGATGAGTTCGAGGAGCATCTTTTTGGCTGTCACGAATGCGCCCTGGACATGCGCACGGCTTCTGTATTCCTGGAGCAAGGCAAGGCAGCATTGGCTGAACCTGAAGTCGCGATAGTAAGAGATGTGACAGTAAGGGACAAAGACAAGTCACGGCCCGGACTCTTCGCCTGGTTGCGTCCTGCTTTTGCCATTCCCGCTATGGCCGCTCTTTTGCTGGTAATTGGGTATCAGAATCTGGTGACCCTGCCGCACCTGACGCAGGCGCTGAAGAAGCCGCAAGTGCTGCCTGCGACCACGGTGAATCTGCTCACCTATGGCGGCACGAACGCACCGCCGCTGGTGGTCCATCCAGGCGAGGGTTTTCTTTTGAACGTCATTGCCCCTCCCGATCATCAGTATCCGGCTTACGGAGTCGACCTGAGCGGCCCGGCGGGAGCAAAAGAATCGGTCGCGATTTCAGCCTCGGCTTCATCCGAAGATACGTGGCCGATCCGTTTTCCTGAAGCGAACCGGCAGGGCGGCAAATATAAGCTGACCGTGCACGGCATAACTGCAGCGGGTCAGAACGTAGATGTAGGGGGGGGTGCTTCTTTCCAATTGGAAATTCAGCAGTGAAATCTCAAAGGGCGGGAGGAGATAAAAACTATGGCGATAGCACCGATACAGTTCACAAGCAGACAGCGTATCCACACGTACCATGGAGAGGCCGATCTCCTAGAACTCGAAATCAGACAACCGTTTCAAAAGAAGATACGGCCGCAAGAGAAGTTGGTTTTGTACGGGTCCGGCGAAGACAGCCATTACGACTTCAAGGAATCGGGGCCTTACAATCTGAAAGGCATTGTTTCCTACGAATCCGGTTACACGCAGGTCGCGGAAGCGCGTAGCCAAAGGCACGAACACCGTTATTGCACGCTGGCGACATCGGTCCTTGAAGGGTTCAACGTTCTCGACGTTTTTACGGCGGACCGAATCGTATCGCAGATTTCCAGCGCCCATCCCATTGATGGCGCGGTGCCGGAAGTCTCGTTCGTTGGAAGCCGCTTCGAAAACCTGAGAATCGCCGGACACAAGGTCGACCTCGACATCAATCTCGACATCCTTGGTCCAAGGCCCGCGCCGGATGCGTCGTATTTCGATAACCAGAAGGTGATGGATCTGATGGCCAGGCAGTTCGACAAAATCAGCGGGCACCAGAACCTTCCGGACTGGGGAAGAGAGGAGTATCCGCGCGACAGCGGAAAGTGGAGATCGACCAAGACGGGAGTTTCCACTCGCGCGGACATCGCGACCTGCTCACTAGTTAATGGCATGAGTTATCAGAGATCATTCGGGCACGTGATCGAAGTGCCGCACTTCGGGAGGTTCTACCTGGCAGAACTGTGTGTTGAGCGCGAACTAGCCAAAGAGCCGGACGATTTCGATACTTATTCCTTTAATCTGACCATGGTTCGAATGGAACTGGGGTGTGCGACCTCGGGATCGGGTAGCGGCGGTACGAGCGGTACGAACGGTACAGGCAAAGGATAATTGCGCAGGGTTCGAGGCGACGCGAGGATTCTGCCGGTCCGCGACTGGTCGAATCCTTGCGCACGATTGCGCCCAACTCTTGATTAAAAGCCTAGCTTCGATATCTCCTGCCGGTCCCTCGCCGCGAGGACTTGTGAAGCTGCGAATACTCCCTATCGATTTCTCCGGCCTCGGCGCCAGCCGTAGAGTGGCCCAACTCAAAAGTAAGTCACAGGCTGGTGCGCAACGTACCAACTCCTTCCCCTACTTCCAGTAGAATGCCACGACAGGCTTCGATCGCATGGCGAATCCCGTTCGACTACAAATCTCCCCCAGCCGCAGATGGCAGGCACCTCGCTTAACACAAGCGCTCCGCTTCCTGTTCGTCATTCTTGCAATAGCCTGCTTGTCGACGTGTTCTCGACAACCCGATGCCCAAGCAGCGCTCGATCATGCTCTCCTGGTATTTGAGCATGGAGAAATTTCTGAAGGGATGAAAGAGGCCGACGAGGGGTATAGGAAGTTCCATGGCATTGGAGCCGAGTGGACATGGAAATTCATTCTCCTTAAGGCAAAAATATTGTCCTGGCAGGGAATGAATAGTCGCCTGTTGCCACTGTTATCTTCCCCGCCGTTCCCTCCACCGGGCGGGGACCTAGGGGTTCAAAGGCTGAGGTTCGAAGGATCTGGCTACGCTTCCTCTGGCGACTTTCAGACGGCGGAGCAGCGGTTCAAAGAGGCAGAACTCTTATGCTCGGGAGAAGACTATCCCAGTTGCAGGGACATCCCACGCGCGCGAGGCATGGTGGAGATGCGGAAGGGGAGCTATCTGACTGCGCGAGGCTTTTTCGAACAGGCGCTTGCGGAGGCTCGTGCGCATGGCGACATATTTCTCGAGGCAGTGGCGCAGCTAAACCTCAGTTACGCTGCGGAGCAGCAAACGCACTTTGATGAGGCGGTTGATGCCGCCCAAACGGCATTCCAAATTGCGGCGGCCCAGCACTTCGATGACGTGGCCGAGGCGGCGCGTGGAAATATGGGATGGGCCTACTACAAACTCGGTGACCCCGAAAAAGCTGAAGGAATGTTTGTTGACGCAGAAAGGCAGGCTGGAAAACTCGGGGACGTGGCCGATCAGATTCAGTGGCTCCAGGCTTCCAGTTACATTTATTTGGATGAACGAAAGATCTCTGATGCCGAGCGATGCTCCCGGAAAGCTGTCGACCTTGCGCGCAAAATCAACAGCGCGGACGACATCATCAATTCTCTCACCGCGTTAGCCTTTGTCGCTGAGCAAGCAGGCAAACTGGAAGAGGCTAAGCACTACGCGGACGAGGCGATCGCCATAGGGAGACGGGATCGCCCAGAGGTGTACTTTGCCTATCCGGTGCTGATCGAGGGGCGTATCGATGTTCGCCGTCATGATGCGGTCGCCGCTGAGACTGAATTACGGCAAGTCGAGCAGTCCAAGCTCACTCCGGTGTTTCTCAAGTGGGAAGCCGAACGCTTGCTGGCACGCTGGTATGAAGATGAAAAACGGCCTGATGCCGAGGCTGAGTATCGAACCGCACTGAGCACTTTTGAGGCGGCTCGCTGCGATGTCAACCGCGTCGAGAGTCAATTGGTGTTCCCTACCAATGCTGCCAGCATTTATGAAGACTACATTCACTTT
>Ga0210391_10000622_pt1 | contig 35795 bp, 25 predicted proteins | sample IncBWC12OmetaG_FD_160573 | JGI IMG/M metagenome (GOLD analysis project Ga0210391, IMG submission 160573) | Forest soil microbial communities from Barre Woods Harvard Forest LTER site, Petersham, Massachusetts, United States - Inc-BW-C-12-O ...
CGCTGCACCTCCTTCTCTTCGAGAAAGCGCAGCAGCTTGGCCTGCATGGAGAGCGGCAGTTCGCCGACCTCGTCCAGAAAAAGCGTGCCCCCGTGCGCCGCCGGAATACGGCCGACCTGCGCCTGCACCGCGCCGGTAAACGCGCCCCGCGCGTGGCCGAACAGCTCCGACTCCAGCAGCGCTTCAGGAATCGCCGCGCAGTTAACCGCCACGAACGGCTTGGCAGCCCGCGGACTCAGCGCGTGCAGCGCTCGCGCCACCAATTCCTTTCCGCTGCCAGTCGGCCCTACGATGAGCACGGTTGTGGTCCGCGGAGCGACCAGCTGCGCGAGCCGGTAGACCTGCTGCATGGCTTCGCTCTTCCCGATCATGCCGGGAAGCGGCAGACAATCTCCCGGTTGAGCGTCGCCATTTTCCCTTGGAGCCTTGCCCGTCCTGGCCTCGATCGCTGGCCGGTCTTGCTGGCGTGACCGGGCTGGGGTTTCAGCCCGGTCTTCATCGGTCTTCGAATTCGTCGAATTCGTCGCAAGGGCACTGCCAGGCAGCGCCGCATCGGAGTCCAATACCACCACCTGTATACCGGGAAAACGCCTCTGGACCGTGGCGATGAGTTCCTCGCAGTCCAGGTCCTGGAGCCGGCGGTCGAGGAACAAAACCTGCCAGCTGCCCTGCTCCAGCTTGGCTAACGCATCGGCGCCCCCGAGCACATGCTGCACCCGCTGCCAGCGGCCATCGATGCGGTCCAGAACCTGTTCGCGAAGCAGGCTGCTGGGGCTGGCGATCAGTGCGCCCGCATTTTCGACGGCGATTGGAAAATTTGTTGTGGCGCCCATTCTGTTCCCCCAGATGAAACCTGTTCAGAAATCCCCACCGCATCGACTTGTGGCCGTCAGATTTGGCTGCTCTCAGACAAGCCGGGTAGCTGAATGGTGATGGTTCGCCGATTTTCGTTCCGGCGGTCTTGCCAAGCCACACCAGTCCGGACGATCACCGCCTGCGCCACCAACAATCCCAGCTCAGGAATGGAGAATTGATCGTGCACCCTGCCGTTTTTCCAATGCAACCGGAGGGTCGAGCCGGTGGCTTCCGCCCGAATCGCGCTTTCCTGTTCCGCTAAACTGACGACGGATTCGACAAGGCGGAAACACGCGGCTTTCATCCTCGAAGGAGCCGCCTTAATTTCCCTAGTCGGGACTTCCGCGGAAAACTCGACCGCAAAGCGAACCTGCTTCGCAGCGGCGACCGGGGCGAGTTCCTCCATGGCTTCTTGCAGGAAATTCTCGAGGGCAAGAATTCCGCCGCCATCGCGTCCCTCTTCGCGAACCCCTTCGGGGTGGTTTTGCGCGTCGACCACTTCCCGGATCGCTCCCACCAGGCTGCGCATCCGCCCGGTCAACTCAAGCCCCTCCCTTAGCGTTCGTACATAATGTTCCGGGCTGCGCGGCGCAACCAGCGCCACCTCCATCGAGCACTGCAACCCGGTCAGCGGCTGATTCAGCGCGTGCAGCAATTGTTCCAGCATGCTGCGCGCATCGTCCGGCTTGGCACCGGCGGCTGAGTCGCGGGTCCCCAGTCTGCTGACTGCTGTCCCTACGGAGGTCATATAAGATCATAATTAAGAACTACGAAGAGGAGTTACACCGACGCTTCCGTGTTCGCACTCAGCGCATAGCCCACTCCGCGCACCGTATGGATCAGCTTGTTCGGATGCCCGTCGTCCACTTTGCGGCGAAGATAGTTGATATAAACATCGACTACATTCGTCGTCGTATCGAACGTCAGGTTCCACACGTGTTCAATGATCATGGCCCGCGAAACCTGCCTGCCGGCATTGCGCATCAAGTACTCGAGCAGGGAGAATTCCTTCGACGTCAGGTCGATGCGCCGCCCCGACCGCTCCGCCCGGTGCTCCACGCGGTCGAGTTTGAGATCGTCCACGACCAGCACAGACTCTGAGGGCAGATGGCTGCGCCGCAGCAGCGCCCGGATGCGCGCCGAGAGTTCGCTAAAGGAGAACGGCTTGGGCAGATAATCGTCTGCACCAGTGTCCAGGCATTGCACCCGGTCTTCCACCCGGCTGCGCTGCGTCAGCACCAGCACCGGCAGGCTGGGACGCTTCAGGCGCAGATGGCGTAGCACGCTCACCCCATCCAGCTTTGGCAGGTTCAAATCCAGAATGACGAGGTCGTAGTCAAACTCGCTGCCCATGGCGCGCGCCTGCTCGCCATCCTCGACCACATCCACGGTGTAGTGCTCCCCTTGCAGCCCCTGGCGAATGAACCCGGCCAGTGCCGCGTCGTCTTCTGCGATCAGAATCCTCATAAGTGGGCCTTAATTACATTGCGATTCTAGTTAGAAAGCGCTCAAACGTAGCCAAAACCGCGTCGCACGAAAGTGTGTGCTTCCGGGAACGGGTGCCGATTCCAGAAGAGGAAAGCCCCGCCTCCTCGACTCACCGCCCCGAACCCCTCCCGTCAATTACTCCCAGCCTTTCGCCCCGATAATCTAGGTCATAAAACTGAACCAGACTGTGTCACGCAAGACGGTAGCTTTCTCTTTCGGAGCCGAGTTCGATGAAGCCGCTGCTGATGCCCGCCGCCTTATTACTACTGCTCGCAGCGTCGATGCACGGCGGCCTGTTTGTGCCCAGCGCCGCCCTCGGAAGTTACGCGTTTTACGGTGCCCTCATCGCGGGCCTTCTGCTCTCATGGAGATTCCACTCCAGCCGCATCTTCTGTACGTTGCTGCTGCTATGTCTCGCCCAGCAGGGAATGTCTTATCTCGCGGGCAGCCATCTCGCCAACGAATCCCGAAACATGGCGTTCGTCACGGTGGGCACGTTCTTGCCGCTCGACTTCGTCGTCGTGTCGTTTCTAGAAAAAAAAGGATTTACTCTCCCAGTTCTTGCGTCCCCGGCTATTCTCTTATTCGTGCAATCGGTCGCGGCAATTGTGCTTTGCCGGCCTGAGACGTTACGTAGCGTTCATGCTCTTGCCCATCGCAGCCGTACATTGGTATCACTCCCCTTCGGCGTGCAACTCTGCTTTGCAGCCGCCGCAATGTTCTTCCTGTTTCGCTACTTTGCGTTTCATATGCCCGCCGAAGCGGGATCGCTTTGGGCTGTGATCGCCTGCTTTCTTGGGCTGCGCTTCGGAGGAGTGGGGCGTATACCGCAGGCGTATTTCGCCGCTGCCGCTTTTATTCTCGCGGCCACGGTGGTCGAAACGTCCTATCTGCTCGCCTACCACGATGAGCTGACAGCTCTGCCCTCACGCCGAGCCTTCAACGATGCGCTTCAGCACTTGCAAGTGCCCTATTCCATCGCCATGGTCGATATCGACCATTTCAAGCGCTGCAACGATACCTACGGCCACGATACTGGCGATCAGGTGCTCCGCATGGTGGCGTCGAAGCTGGCGAGAGTCTCCGGGAGCGGCCAGGCTTACCGCTGCGGTGGAGAGGAATTTGCCATTTTGTTTCCCGGCAATACAACGGCAGACGTGCTCGAACATCTTGAGGATTTGCGCGCCGGCATCGAAGCCAGCAGCATGCGCCTGCGCGGTCCCGATCGACGGGAGCAGGCGCGTGGTCCCGATCGCCGCAATCCCGCAGCTCGAAGCCGGGTTCAAAAAAGCCGGAGCATTCCGACAATCGCGCGAACCAGGGATCTTTCCGAAATTTCTGTGACTGTAAGCATCGGCGTGGCCACGGCAAAACTCGAAGCCGCCAAGCCGGAAGACATCATTCAGGCAGCCGACAAAGCTCTCTATCGCGCCAAAGGCGGAGGACGCAACCGCATCGAAATCGCTTCGGGAACGCAGGGCCGCATGCGAACCAGGGCTGCTGGTATTGCCTGACGGGCACTATCCATGTTCACGGCTGAGCCTAAGGAGCGCCGCAAGAAGAGACGAGTCGGTGAATTTCACGTCCGGACCCGACGCCGCTTTTGGGCGCGACGTCCGGGTCCGTACGTTTTCGCAAGCACCACAGGCCGTGCGGTCAGCCCGCGGTGGATGGGGGAATCGAATCCTTCCGTCCGCTGCCTCGGCACGCTGGACACTGAACGCGAATAAATGCAACCCCCTCGGACCTACCACTAATGTCCACGGATTGCGCAATGTATCCGCTTCCGCCGCAGCGTGGGCAGCTTTCCGGATCCACTCCTCCCCCTCAGTTGTTAGGAGTTTTTCATTAATCTCGGAGGTCTCATTAGAAAACTGATTCTTGTTACGAAAACCGAACAAGATTGTCCGGAGGAGGGAGTTTTGGTCTCGGCATCGAGCCTCCAGTCGCTACTGCCGAGCCGTGGGCGCAGACTTGACGCAGAGTTCGCCGATAAATGCCCCAAACGCCGGGAGCGACAGCTTGCCCGTTCTGGGGGCGGCAACTCCGGTACTGATGAGGTTCCGGGCGGAAGAAAAACCATTGGCTTTTAACGGCAGCGTAACATTGCGGGGCACATTCGACATGTTCAAGACAACGACAACCCCCTGCCCGTTGTAAACCCGCAAATAAGACAGCACGTTCGGGTCGTCTTCGTTAATTGCGGTGTAAGTCCCGTAAAGAAGAGCTTGATTCGTGTGCCGCAATTTGAGCACCTGTTTGTAAAACTGCAGGACTGAATTCGGATCCTTTGATTCCGCGGCCACATTGTGAGTCTTATAAGTAGGTGGAATCGGGAGCCAAGGCGTCCCGGTCGTGAAACCGGCATTCTTCGAACGATCCCACTGCATGGGAGTGCGTTCGCCGTCCCGTCCTTTTTCCTTTGGCCATCCTTTGCGCCCGATGGGGTCCTTCACGTCTTCGACCCGCGCCGGAGGCGTCGTCTTCATTCCGATTTCTTCACCGTAATAAAGAATCGGAGTTCCCCGCAAAGTAAGGTAAAGAACCGCCATCAGCTTCGCAATCTGATCGTTGTGCTCGCCGTCTCCATAACGATCGTACGAGCGCACGATGTCGTGGTTGCTGATCACAAAGGTCGGCCATCCGGAAGCTGTATTCACTTCTGCTATCTGCTTGCGGAAGTCCGCAGCAGAAAGCTTGTTGACCGTGGTGAACAGAAAATCCATGGGCAGTTGAAGTTCATTGTGGTCTGCCCCGTAGTAATGGTTCAACTCGTGGACGTCGGCTGTCCAGGTTTCGCCAATCAGAACCGCGCCGTATTCGTCGGCGATCTTGCGCAGTCCTTGGAGAACGTCGTGAACTTCCGGCAATTTAGTGTTGTACTTGTTCTCTTCGAAGGGATCGCCGAAAGCGTTCGTCCCCGGATGAGCAATCGGATTATCGTGAAGCTCTGGATCTTCAAATAATGTGTCGACAGCATCGAGCCTGAACCCCGAAACGCCGCGCTTGTACCACCAGCGGGTCACATCGAACATGGCCCCCCTAACGGCGGGGTTGCGCCAGTTCAAGTCCGGCTGCTCGGGATAAAAATAGTGGTAATAATATTGACCGGTCGCAGGATCGAGCTTCCACGCCGATCCGCCGAACGTTGACACCCAATTATTCGGCGGCTGTCCCGGACCTCTTCCGTCGCGCCAAATGTACCAGTCACGATGCTCCGACGTACGCGAAGATTTCGAGTCCAGAAACCATTTGTGCTGATCGGAGGTGTGGTTGACAACCAGATCCAGAATGATCCGAATACTTCTTTTTTCTGCCTCGCGCGCGAGTTCGTCGAAGTCGGCCAGCGTGCCGTACATGGGATCGATATTTTCGTAGTCGGAAACGTCGTAGCCGAAATCGACTTGTGGCGAGGGGAAGCAGGGCGTAATCCAGATCGCGTCGACGCCCAAATTCTTTAAGTAATCCAGCTTCGACGCGATGCCTTTCAAATCGCCAACACCGTCACCATTACTATCCGCGAAGCTGCGGGGATAAATCTCGTAAAACACCGCGCGTTGCCACCATGGATGGTCTTCCGCTGCAAGTTGTGTCGATGTTTGAGCAACAGCATTGAAACCCATAGAACAGGCGCAGATGGAGAGCATCGTCAGAACGGTTCTCTTCATCCCCGCAAGATCCCATTCGAGTCGTCAAAATTCATTTCTTCAGTTGAACCGTTTCGCGGACTTCCGTCAAACATTGGACGGCGATTCACGGGTATGATCTTGAGGCTGAACTGACGAGGACACGCCGGCGAGACACGCATTTCTTGAACCAACACCCGGCGGACGGATGAAAGAAACAAAGCACGTCGTGGTTGGAATCGGCGAGTTGCTCTGGGATTTTCTTCCCTCCGGCAAGCAGCTTGGCGGCGCGCCTGCCAATTTTGCCTACATCACGAGTCTGCTTGGAGACAGGGGAATCGTAGCCAGCCGCTCCGGCGATGATCCTCTGGGCGCAGAAGCACTGCAACGGCTGAGGCAACTCGGAGTAACCACAGAGTTCGTGCAGAAAGATAATCCTCACCCGACCGGAACGGTAAAGATCGAACTGGACAACGGCCAGCCCCGCTTTGAAATTCTTCAGCCGGTCGCGTGGGACTTTCTGGAGTGGACGCCCACGTGGAAGCGACTGGCTTCTGAAACGCACGCCGTCTGCTTCGGATCGTTGGCGCAGCGCTCGGCGCGCAGTCGAATCACCATCCGCCGCTTCCTGCGCGCGACGCGGCCCGATGCGGTACGCATCTTCGATGTCAACCTGCGACAGGATTTCTATTCGAAGGAAGTGCTGGAGGAATCGTTAAAGCTGGCAACCATCGTTAAGCTGAACCACGAGGAACTGCCGGTAGTCACAAGTTTGCTTGCATTGGAAAGCCAGAGCATGCGAGAGTCCGCGCGCCACTTACTCGCGTCATTTCACCTGAAGCTCGTCTGCATCACGCGCGGAAGTTCCGGCAGCATCCTCATTTCAGCAGGCGAATTTTGCGAGCATGCGGGGTTCAAAGTCAAAATAGCCGATGCTATCGGCGCTGGCGACGCTTTCACTGCCGCGCTCGTCCATGGATATCTCAGTAAACAGCCGCTCCGTGAGATCAATGAAAAAGCAAACCGCGTCGGGGCTTGGGTGGCCAGCCAGCACGGTGGAATGCCCTTGCCGGGGGAACGTGGGCTGGAACAAATCCTCGCGACAATTACATGACGTCGGTGCCACTTGTTGTGGAAGGGCGTACTCGCTCATCTCGATTCGGCGGGCAGAGGCTGGTCCTGTTCTCTCTCCAGACGCTCTTTCATGTTTCTTGGCAAGCCGTCCAGCAATTCCAGGAACGCCGCATTCGTCCAGCCAAACCCCACAACATTCATTTGGTAGCCAAGCTCCGCATGAACTTCGGAAGATCGCGTCACTACGTTGTATTTTTCCCGCAGGGTACCATCGCGCCGGAAATTCTCCGCCACCATCGACAGAAACTCGAAGGAGATTCGATCGGCATCGGCATCGAAGCCGTAACGCCGCAGCCCCTCGACCGCCAACATCTGAATATTGCCCCAGCCATAAGGCAGGTCCCATTGCGCGCCCGAGTCATTGGCGCTCGTCGCCAGACCGCCCGGCTTCTCAAAGATCGAAACATTCTTAGCGACGGCCTTCGCCTGCTCCGGCGTCGCAACTCCCGCCCACAATGGGTAGAAAGTCGTCGCGAAGTTGTAAGTCGAGCGATGCCCAGTGCGCAAATCAAAGTCGAAAAACATCCCGGCTTTTTCATCCCACAAATAACGCGCGATCAATATTTTTCGTTCTTCGGCGCGGTTGGCCCATCGCTCGGCGTCGCCGCTTCGGCCGAGCCAGCGGCTGATCCGCTCGAGATCCTTTTCATTTTTATAAAGCAAGCTGTTCAAGCACACTGGTGCAAAGTGATGCGTGGCCGCGCCGAACGGGGCAAAACGGAAAGTGACGTCGAACCCCGACTCCCGCATTGAACGGTCGCCCTTGTAGAAGTCAGAGCTGAGCTGGAACTCCTGTGCCGGTTCGCATCCCCCGGCATCCGATTTAGAAGAAAGATCACAAACCCGCAACGTAAAATCTTTTCCCGCCGTCGAAAGCGCCCCCGAAGACGAAGTCCCACTTTCCGAAGAATTCCTTGCGACGTAGTCATCGGCCTCGGCCGGATGGAAAAAGAAATAAGCAGCGATCTTGCGGTAGGAGCCAGCTTCATCCTGCGCTGCTTCCGCTGGTGGGCCTTCGCCGAAATCGTAGTAACGCGAGAGCCCGGTAGTGCCCGCGAGATGCGGCTCGCTCGTCCACATTGTGTAGTCTTTTTCGAGATCGGCATAAGCTCGTGCAAGCCACTCACGGTCGGCGCCGCCTGATTTTTGCAGCGCATCGTATAGCTCGACAACCATCGAACTCATAAACGGAGGCTGCGAACGGGTCAGATAGTAAGTTCGATTGGCATTCAGCATCGCGCCGTAATTCTCGATCTCGAATAAAAAGTTGTCGACCATTCCCTTTGCCAGGTCAACTCGTCCCGATTGCAGAAGGCCGCGAATAATGAAGTAGCTGTCCCATCCATACATCTCGTTGAAGCGTCCTCCCGGAACAACATATTTGTTCGGCAGATACAGCAGGCCATTCGGCTGAATCTTGCCACTATCGATTTCGCCGAGGTGATGGATCGCTACCGGCAAATGCTTGATCCGCACGCCGCAATCTGATGCCAGCTTCTCAACTGCGCCGGGTTCAGCCATTCCGGCTGGCAAATACAAAACCGGAGCCACCTTAATTTTCGGGTCGGCGACGCTCTCGCAATCGGTCATCGATCGAGTAAGAGTGACCCATGCCTGTGAAATGTAATCGAGTATCGGCTGAACGCCGCGCCCGCTTGTTGCGGCAGCCTGTCCGCCGGCGGGACTCCGCGCTTCAGTCAATACGAAAACAGCCAGCAGCAACGCCTGCGAAATCAGTCTTCGGTACCGACGCGTCAGTTTTCTACTTTGAGGACGCATGATGGGAAAGCCCGTTCCTGCATTTTATCTATGCTCATGCCCTTCACGCGCTTTACGGCGAGCCTCTCATCACGAATTACCATTGTTCACGGCGACATTTTCTGAAAACCCAACTTCGAAACCCCCCCGCTCCCTCTTGCCCGATTTTTGGGGTATTCTCTTTTGTTTGGTTTTCTTGCTTTTATTTGTTTTTTACCGTGGGGGCCTAAGTGAAAACATCTCCAACATCTCTTTGTCTTTCTTTTTGTCTTGCGCTCTTACCGCTCGCCGCTCCGGCTGCAGCTCAGGAAATCCCTGCTAAAACCTATCAGGAACTCCAATGGCGCATGATTGGCCCATTTCGCGGAGGCCGAACACGCGCGGCCACCGGCGTTCCCAACCAGCCGAATGTTTTCTACATCGGCCAGGTGAATGGCGGAGTCTGGAAGTCCAACGACTATGGCCGCACCTGGAATCCGATCTTCGATCACGAGCCAACGCAATCCATTGGCGCGATTGCCGTTGCTGCCTCAGACCCCAACATTATTTATGTCGGCAGTGGCGAAGGCCTGCATCGTCCCGATCTCTCGATCGGCAATGGAATCTATAGATCGACCGACGCCGGCAAGACCTGGACGCACCTTGGCCTGCAAGATGGCTATCAAATTCCGGCGCTCGCCGTTGATCCCCGCGATCCCAATCGAGTGTTCGCTGCAGTTCTCGGACACCCCTACGGTCCAAACGACGAGCGCGGCCTCTTTCGCTCGACCGACGGAGGCCAATCCTGGCAGAAGGTGATTTATAAGGACGAAAACACCGGCGCCTCCGATGTAGAAATCGATCCTTCGAATCCCGACGTTATTTATGCCTCGATGTGGGAAGTTCGCGAAGGCCCGTGGGAAGACGGCAACGAAGTCAACGGCACCGGCGGCGGACTATTCAAATCCACCGATGGCGGCAATAACTGGCGCCCTCTCACCAACGGCTTGCCTAAAGATCTTTCGCAGATTTATGTCGCCGTTGCCCCTGGTGACACCAAACGCCTCTACGCGACCGTTGCCACCGCCGCAGGCCCTCTCGGCGTCTACCGGTCTGACGATGCCGGAGAAAATTGGTCCAAAATCACTGACGATCCCCGGCCATCCGGCCGCATCGGCGGCGGCGATCTCTCGATCCCGAGAGTCGATTCGAAAAATCCTGATACCGTCTATTGCGCCAGCACGGTAACCATGCGTTCGACGGATGGCGGCAAAACCTGGTCAGGATTTCGCGGCGCACCGGGCGGCGACGATTACCAGAATCTCTGGATCAATCCCAACGATCCCAACATCATTCTCCTCGTCAGCGATCAGGGCGCTCTCGTTACCGTAAATAAGGGCGAGACCTGGAGTTCGTGGTACAACCAACCGACGGCGCAGATTTATCACGTCTCGGTCACTCCCACATTTCCCTATCGCGTGTGCGGAGGCCAGCAGGAAAGTGGTTCGGTCTGCATCCTGACCCGCGGCAACGATGGTGAGATTACATTTCGCGATTGGCATCCCGTCGGCGTAATCGAGTACGGCTATGTGGCGCCCGATCCGCTCGATCCCGATATTATTTACGGAGGCGGCAGAAGCGAAGTTTCAAAATTCTATTTCTCCACCGGCCAGGTGCAGAATGTGACGCCGATTCCGCTGCGCAATCCGAAATACCGCACTGACCGCAGCGAGCCAACAATGTTTTCTCCTGTCGATCCGCACATTCTCTATTACGCAAGCAATGTGCTCTTTAAAACCACCGACGGCGGAAACAGCTGGCAAACAATCAGCTCCGATCTGACTCGCGAGAGTCCCGCGGTTCCATCCAGCGTCGGCAAGTTCGTCCCAAAAGACGCGGATAAAAAGCGTGGAGTGATTTACGCATTGGCCCCGTCTTTCAAAAACACCAACACCCTCTGGGCCGGCACCGACGATGGCCTGCTCTGGATCACGCGTGACGGCGGTAAGAAATGGAACGACATTACTCCTAAGGAGCTGACTTCCTGGACCAAGGTCACGCAGATCAGTGCCTCACACTTCGACGAAGACACTGCCTACGCCTCTGTGAGCGGCTTCCGCATCAATGACGAGCATCCTTATATCTATCGCACGCACGACGGCGGGAAGAACTGGACGCTGATCACAGCCGGACTTCCAGACATCGGACCCGTAGATACGGTGCGCGAAGATTCTGTGCGCAAGGGGCTTTTATTTGCCGGAACGGAGAATGCGGTCTGGATGTCTCTCGACGACGGCGATCATTGGCAATCGCTGCAATTGAATCTCCCGCATACGTCCATGCGCGATCTCTGGATTCACGAGAACGATCTGATCGTGGCCACACACGGCCGCGGCTTCTGGATTCTGGATGACATCGCGCCGCTGCGCGAACTCACCGCTTCCGTCTCCGACGAAGATCATCTTTTCACTCCAGTTCCCGCATTTCGAATCCAGCGCGATACCTATTCCGATACCCCTCTGCCGCCGGACGAGCCCGCAGCGGCCAATCCACCCGATGGCGCAATCGTCGACTACTATCTTGCGCAGAACCAGACTTCTCCTGTGACTCTCGAAATCCTCGATGCTCACGGGCAACTCGTTCGAAAATATTCGAGCGATGACAAGGCGCCGGTCAGCGAAGACGATCTGAGCAAACAACTCATTCCGCTTTACTGGTTGAAGCCGTTCCGCATGCTTCCCGCCGATGCCGGCATGCACCGCTGGGTTTGGGATCTGCATTATTCCATTCCCGATTCAACCCGCCACGACTATCCCATTTCTGCGGTTCCGGGCGACACGCCTCGTTTCCCGCTTGGCCCGAGCGCATTGCCGGGATCGTATACGGCTCGGCTCACCGTGAATGGAAAGAGTTCAACCACTCCATTCACGGTCAGATTGGACCCGCGCATAAAGACCTCCGCTGCCGATCTGGAAAAGAAATTTCAGCTTGAGCGGAAGCTGGCATCGATGCTCGATCAAACCTCGAAAGCCGTGGCGCAAGCGGCATCCATTCGCGAGCAATTGCGGAAAATCACTCAACAAAGTTCCAGCGCTTCACGCGATGCGGTCAAGAATTTCGAAAATAAGCTGGCTGAAGTTTCGGGCGCGCCGGGTGGTTCTCCGGCGCCTCCCTCGCAAGCTCCTGCGCTCAGCCGAGTGAATGGCGATGCGGAGACTCTCTACGGCCAGGTGTGGCAGGTTGACGCCGCGCCGACCACTGCGCAAACGCAAGCAACCGCGTCTTCCGAGCACGACGTATCGCAGGCAATGCAACGTTGGGAGTCTCTGAAGAGCACAGACCTTGCCACACTCAATCGCGCACTGCACGATGCGAATTTGCCCGAAGTAAAAATCGAATCCGATCCGCATTACGCCGAGACTGGGATGGACGAAGAATAATCCTCGGTCGTCCCACGATCGGAGAATTTGATCTCTGGACGAAAGTAACTATTTCCAATCGCTACCTGCCGCGTGTGTGCAAGATCTTGCAAACTTCGCCGCCTTTTTTTTGTCGCATCGAAATTAATTGTCAAATCTGAGTCACAACTTGATAGTAATCGCGTTGGATCGGGGTATAATCCAGCGGCCTTGAAGGTTAAAGGCTGGCATGCAATTCGAATTACTTCTCCCTGCGGCGGTCAAATGTGGAACGCCGCAACTGACTCAAGTAAGACAAAAAAACCAGATGATTCTCCCGAGGGCAAAAATGAAATTTTCGCGTACGCTCGCATCCACGTTGCTACTGCTATGCTCGGTGGGCATAGCAAACTCCCAGACCTGGACACCACTCAACAACCCCGCGCCCGTTTCCATGGGTGCAATGGTTCTTCTTACCGATGGCCGCGTGCTGGTGCACGAAGAGCCGAATTGCAACCCCGGTGCGGGCTGCGTCGGCAAGAACTACGGCGTTTGGTACACATTAACTCCCGACAACACGGGCAGCTACATCAACGGCACCTGGACGCAGGTCGCTACGCTTCCCAGTGGCTATGAACCGCTCTTCTTTGCATCCGCTGTACTGCCCGATGGCAAAGTCGCGGTTACGGGCGGGGAGTACAACTGCCCCAGCGGCAGCTGCAGTCCCGATTGGCAAAGCTTGGGTGCACTTTACGACCCGGTTGCCAACACCTGGACGAGCACCAATCCTCCGATTCCGGATTCGTGGGGAGCGGAAGGAGACGCCGAGTCCGTCGTCCTGCCAAATGGAACCTGGATGCTGTCTGCCTGCTGCGCGGAGATCGCCGGTAAGAGCAGCTTCCCGCTCTATTTCAACTTTGACGAAAGCACGCTGAGCTTCACCACCGAAGCAACTGCCACCGACGGACAGTTCGACGATTTCGATGAGCAGGGCTTCACGCTTCTGCCGAACGGAAACATTCTTACGGTCGACGCCTATGTGGGCTTCTACAACAAAAATGGCATGAACTCCGAAATCTACAACCCGACAACCAATACCTGGACCACCGCGGGCAGCACCCTGGTTCAGCTCTGGGATGCGGACTGCGGAGATGAGAGTCTGGCCAGCTACGAACTCGGACCTGCGGTTTTGATGCCCAACGGCACCGTTTTCTACACCGGCGCCGCAAGCCACGCTTGCAAGCGCGGAGGCAACACCGCAACTTACAACTGGAGCACAGGCGTCTGGACAGCGCTGTCGCCATTTCCGAATAATGACGCGGCCAACGATGCGCCGGCCTCGATCGAGACCAATGGCAACGTGATCGTGATGACGAGCCCGCCGAGCGCCAGCTCCGCATTCGCCCCGCCTGCCCAGTTCTACGAATGGAACGGCAGCACCTTGAACACGTTCCCCAACCCCAGCAATGCGTCCAAGGATGCATCCTATGTTGGACATCTTCTCGTCCTGCCCACCGGACAGATCATGTTTACCGACTTCAGCACCACCGTCGAAATCCTGACCACCGCGGGCACCTACGAGCCGGCGTGGCAGCCCACCATCACCAGCTACACCAAGAGCCTCGTCCCGGGAACGACTTATTCGATCACCGGCACGCAGTTCAATGGCTTAACCCAGGGCGCTGCTTATGGCGACGATTTCCAGGACGCCACCAACTATCCCTTGGTGCAGCTCGTAAACACCGCCACCGGAAATGTTTTCTACGCCAAGACCCACGGACACAGCACCATGGCCGTGGCCACTGGCTCGACTCCGGTATCCACCAACTTTGACGTTCCGGCCACCATGGAAACTGGCCCATGCACCTTGTCTGTAATCGCAAACGGAATCCCGTCGGCGCCTGCAACTTGCAGCGTTGTGGCCAGCACAAAAGCAACCTTGACCTCTACTCCCGATCCTTCACAGGTTGGGCAGCAGGTCACGTTCACAGCTACGATCTCGTCTTCAGGCGGAACGCCGACAGGCAAAGTCCTCTTTAAAGACGGAACCACGAAACTTGGTCAAGTTGCTCTCTCCGGCGGCGTGGCAGTCTTCCAGACGTCATCGCTGGCCAAGGGCAACCACAAAATCAGCGCACAGTATGGTGGCAACACCAGCTTTTCGCCGAGCACCGCAACCGTGCCGCAGAAGGTCGAGTAGACCGGCTGCAGTTAAGCATGGCGAGGCGGCTCAGCTGAGCCGCCTCATATGTTCTGACAACCGATTTGGAACGGGACAATTTTTTGCCCCGTTTCCGACTCGCGTTATTCTTGCAGGGCAGCGTGCACACTTCCAGCCATTTCTCTTTTTCTGCGTTCGCTGTGGGACGCAGATTCACTCGGCATCGTCAGGAATTCAGTCAACAAGAGAGGGAACCAATGAAGGCTTTGCGTACACTTGCGATTGCATCGTTCACTCTGCTGGCGTGCTCCTTTATCGCCGGCGCACAGGCCCCCGCTGCTTCACCCAAGTGGGAAAATCTGAAAAACAAACCCACGTTCGATGTCGATACCGCGCTGCAGTTGACCGACGGCACTGTCATGGTGCACCAATATCTCAGTCCCAACTGGTGGCGTCTGACTCCCGATGACACTGGCAGCTACGTCAATGGCACATGGTCCGAACTCGCTCCTATGCCGTCAGACTACGGTCCGCTTTATTTCGCCTCTGCAGTGTTGGCCGATGGCAACGTCATCGTCCAGGGCGGCGAATATAACCTCTCACAAGGCGGCGTAGAAACCGATCTGGGAGCTTATTACAACAGCACCACCAATACGTGGACCGCAGTTTCCGCGCCTTCTGGCTGGACTTCGGTCGGCGACGCGCAAAGCGCTGTGTTACCCAACGGAACCTTCATGCTGGGAAACTGTGGAGCCTGCGAATCCAAAATCGAGAAGGAACAGGCTCTGCTCGATGAAACCACATTGACTTGGACCATCACCGGAAGCGGTAAGGCCGATCAAAACTCGGAAGAGGGATGGACGCTCGTGCCCTCGGGCGATGTGCTCACGGTCGATATGGTCAACGGCACGCAGTCTGAGCTCTACAATCCGACCAGCGGAACCTGGTCGCTCGCGGGCAGCACAATTTCTTCTCTGCCGAATTCCGGTTGCTACGAAATCGGTCCCGCTGTGTTGCGCCCTGACGGCACCGTGTTCGCCACGGGCGCCGACAACAATACAGCAATTTACGACACCCTCACCGCCGCATGGTCAGCTGGCCCGAAAATGCCCAATGGTGACGGAATCGTAGACGGCCCGGCAGCGCTTTTGCCGGACGGTAACGTTCTGCTCTCAGTGGCCCCTACCAGTCCTTGTTATGCCGCTGGAGCCGCATTCTATGAATTCAATGGCACCACCTTTATCTCCGTGCCCGGACCTGCGGGTGCGAGCAGTCAGCCTACTTATGTGGGACGCCTTCTTGTACTCCCGACCGGACAGGTCCTCTACACCCAATCAAACCAGGTGAAGACCACACAGATCTATCAACCAGTCGGCACGTACGAGGCCGCATGGCAGCCGACGGTCACATCGGTAGCCGGCAAGCTAACGGCGGGCAGTACCAATAATCCGATCCAGGGCACGCAATTCAACGGGCTTTCGCAGGGCGCGATGTACGGTGATGATCAGCAGATGGCCACCAACTACCCGCTGGTGCGCATCGTCAACGCGGCAACGAAGAATGTTGTCTATTGCCGCACCCACAACCACAGCACGATGGGCGTTGCCACCGGCAGCACCGTCGTCTCCACCGAGTTCGACATTCCCTCAACCATCGGAACCGGATTGAGCGAATTGTTCGTCGTGGCCAACGGCATTCCGTCGAAGCCGGTGAAGGTCATGATTAAACCCTAATCTTGGATCTTCCTCCAGTCGTTACCTGAGATAGAAATCAAAGAATAAAAAAGGCGCCGTGATTCAATACGAATCGCGGCGCTTTTTTCTTGAATAGATCCAGCCTTACACATTTGCAGCTACAAAGTCTCGACCGCGCTCTGCAAGGCTCGCGCAATCTGCGCGGCATCGCAGCCCTGAGAAAAAGCAACCGGTTTCCCGATGCGCACGCGAATCTTTCCCGGAGCGGCAATCTTCTTTCCCGCCTGTTTCAGCTCGAATAGTCCGTGAATGCGCATCGGCAGAACGGGAATACCAAGATTATTTGCCAGCAATCCAATTCCCGGCCGGAACGGATTCATCTTTCCATCGGTGGTGTGCCGCCCTTCGGGAAACACGAGTACGCTGTATCCAAGATCGACGGCGCGGCCTGCATAAGCAAAGCTCTGCCGGAATCCGGCTTCGCGCGGCAGAGGAAATAAATTCAGGAGGGAAACACCAAGGGTCCATCGAATCCTGTCGCAGGCTCTTCCGAACCAGTTTCTGTCCGCTGCCGGCGAGCGCAATTTTTCCAATGCTTCGCCGCCAGTCGCGATCGCCATTCGATTGCGCAACCGGGCCGGCAAAGCGGTTTGCACAAACCCGGGGTCCACATCGCCAAGGTGATTGCAGATGACGAGCAGTGGCCCGTTGATGCCGCGCAGATTCTCGCGGCCCTCGACCCGCGGCCACCCCAGCAGAAACACCGCAGGCCTGATTAGCAGATACTGCGCCAGCCAACGCAACCAGGTCACGGGCCACTTCAACACCCAGCCCGGATAGTGATATCCCACGCGCTCGCTGCTTTGGCCGCTCAACATCCTTTCCAGATCGCCGATTGTACGCGTAGAGCTGAAACTGCTTTCGCCCAGATCCACGTGATATCGATCCTCCAGCGCGCTGATTAGCTCTACACGATCCAGCGAGCTTAGTCCGAGATCGGAACCCAGATCGGAAGCCAGATCAGGGCGATGATCGGAGTGACCTCGTTCGATCTTTCTCCCGCTCCGCTCTGAAATTTGCTGAATCAATTGCCGCACCGGGCTCAATTGCGAAACGTCCGCATTCCCGGCCTGCAAAAGCTGCGCCGCAGCAACCTCGGCAATCACGTTCCGCTTCGGTTTCTGCGTATTCGTTCGCGGAAAATCGGGCTCGGGCCATTCCAGCCAATTGCGCATGCGCTGGAAATCGGCCAACTTCTTATTAGCGCTGGCCACTACTGCTTGCGGCTCCGCATCATCCCGCAAAATGAGAACTGCACACGGCTCCGCGTTTCCTCCACGATCAATCCCAACCACCACGCAATCTCTGACTTCGGATTGAAGGCGCAACGCGGCTTCCAAGTCTGCGGGAAAAATATTCAAGCCTGCTGGAGTGACGATCACTTCTTTCTTGCGGCCTTTGAAATAAACATTCCCAGCTTCATCCACTTCGCCGATGTCGCCCGTGTGATACCAACCCCCGTCGTCAACGACCCTGTTGACTCCACCACCTTCCCAATAACCGGCCGCCACGCCACCGCCGCGCACCAGGATCTCGCCATCCTCAGCGAGCTTAATGTCGCGTCCCGGTAGCACCTTCCCAATCGATCCCTTGCCCAGTTTGAAAGGATGGTTCACCGTAATCAACGACGTCGTTTCCGTAAGCCCATAACCCTGGATTGCCGCGTATCCCAATTGGCCCCAAAATTCTTCGGTCTCGCGATCCAGAGATGCCCCGCCAGAAATCAGCGCCCAAAACTTCCAGCCAAAGCGCCGCCGGATGTCGCGAAAAATCCACCAGCGATGAAGGAAATGTTTTCCCTCGGCTTCGCGGCAGCGGCGCTGAAAGTCTTCCAAGCCGCCTTCATCCCCAAGATCGCGTTCGATTTTCTCTTTCAACGATTGCAGGACTTTCGGCACGCTCACCAGCACCGAAACGCGCTCGCGCCGGATGGTATTAACAATCTCAGAAGGTTTCATTTCCTCCTGAAAAATCACCGTCCCCCCAAGGATGGGCGGCAAGAGCATTCCCAGAAATTGTCCGAATACATGGCTCAGGGGCAACAGATTCAAGAACCGCACCGGATGCACCCAGCGTTCATATTTCAGATAGCGGCGCATCTCCCGCTCTAGCGGTTCAATATTGGCCAGCACATTGCCGTGCGTCAGCACTACGCCCTTGGGCTCGGCGGTAGTTCCCGAAGTAAACACAATCTGAAGGATATCGTCCCGGCCAATCGCGACATCCGGTTCGGAGCGGATGGCCCGCCCAGGCTCTGCTTCGGCGGTGATTTTGACTTCCTCAAGAAGCAGCACGGGAACCGCATTTGAGATGTTTTCTGCCGCATGCCTCCGCGAACAAACCCAAAGCTTCGCATCGACCTGCTTCGAAACCCGCTCCGCGAAATCCACAGATGCGCCATCATCCATCGGAACCACAATCACGCCGCGCACAACGCATCCAAAAAACGCCGCGACCCATTGAGCGCAATTCTCGCCCCAGAGCACGATGCGATCGCCTTTGGCAATTCCTCTTGACTGCAACTCCTGACTGAAATGAACAGCCATCGCCATCACCTGTCCGTAGGTGAGCCACTCCATGCGGTAGCCGCGCCGCTGACCGTACGCGCGCTCATCGGAGTGTTGTGGGAACGCCGTTAGGAAGAATTCTGCTAAAGACTCCGCCATGGCTTGAGAACGGACAGCCAGAAACCACAATCCTGCTAACTGTTGAAGCTCCGGTACTTATCTGGGGCAACCGATCTGCAACGGGCTACGCAAAATTTGGTTCCGTTCGTAACCCAATCGTACACTCCCTTTCGGTAACCCTTGGTAACCATGCGATTCCACACCTCCAGCCGTACAATTGCCCTTGTCCAACCGGCCACCTCGAAACAGGAGTCTGGCCAGTCGGCATTTTCCCGGGAAGCAGTTCCCAGGACCCGTCGTCAGTTCTAAATGCAGAAGCAGCAGCAGTCGGTTCTGTAAGACCAGGGTCTGGAGTTCGTGCTCATATGGCGTTTGGTTTCGGCTTCAACAAACAAAAGACGCTCAGCGCTGCGGAGAAGTACATCCAGCAGGGCAAGTTGCAGAATGCCATTGCTGAGTACGAAAAGATCCTGAAGGCCGATCCCAAGGATCTCACGGTTACCAATACCGTCGGCGATCTCTACTCGCGCCTGGGCGACGCAGACAAAGCTACCGAATGTTTCAAATCTGTCGGTGATGCCTATGCCACGCAGGGGTTCACGGTCAAAGCCATCGCGATGTACAAGAAAATCAGCAAGCTCAAGCCCTCGCTTGAGAGCGTGCTGAAGCTGGCCGAACTCTACACCCAGCAAGGTTTATTCAACGACGCCCGCGCGCAATATCTGCAAGTCGCCGAAGAATTCCTGAAGTCCGGCGAACTCGAAAACGCCGTTCGCATCTTCCAGAAAATTCTGGAAATGGATCCCGAAAACACCAACATGCGCATCCGCCTGGCGGAAGTGTATGTTCGGCTCGGCAAGAAAACTGAGGCTTGGCAGATTTTCTCGGCTGCCGCTGAAACGCTCCGCTCCAAAGGTTCGCTGCCTGCCGCGGAAGAAGTGTTGCAGCGGATGCTCACGCTCGACCCCGGCAACAGCTACGCGCTGCTCATGCAGGGGCGCAATCTACTTGAGGCCGGTGATGCCGAAGCCGCCATCGAGGCTCTGCAAAAAGTCCCGGATATCGATTCCAATCCCGACGGTCTTCGCGACCTGCTCAAAGCTTATCTGAAGACCGGACGGCTTTCGGATGCCGGCACGCTCGCGACCAAGCTGCAATCGGTCCACAACGATCTCACCGCGATTTCCACGCTGGCAGACGCTCTCATGCAAGCCGGCCAATACGAGAATGCGCTCCAGGTTTACGATCAACATGCCGACCGGCTTCTCGCGGAAGATTCCGAGCGAGTTCTAAAGAACCTTCATTCGATCATCGGGCACGTGCGTGAGAACCCCGCATCGCTCGAAAAACTTCTCGATCTTTTCCAGAAGGCTGGCGAGACCACGCACATCACAGAAGTGATCGAGCTGCTGGCCCATGCCTCGGTGCAATCCGGGGACCTGCTTCGCGCCCGCGATCTCTATCAGAAACTCACGACGATGGAGCCTGGCAACCCCCTGCACATGACGAATTATCAGCAGGTGGCCAGCCAGCTCGGCGGCGCTTCCGGAACCAAGCTGATCTCAGCCGAAGAAGCGGCCGTGATCGTCGACGAACTCGAAGCCGCAGCTCCTGCCATTCATCAGCACTACTCAGATGCAGCTGCACTGGCGGTTCGTTCTGCTCTGACCGACGCTGAACTTTTCATCTCTTACAACATGCCCGCGAAGGCGCTTGGGCCGCTGCTGGCTGCGTTGCCGCAGGCCCCGTCCGATTTGCGTTTGAATCAGCGACTTGCTGCGCTGCACACCCGCGCGTCGCGCTTCGCCGAGGCGGGAGTTTGTTGCCGCACTCTCGAGACGGTTTACTCTGAAGCGGGATATCCCGAAGAAGCGTCGCGGTACGGCGATCTGGCGGCCCGCTACGAGCAGCGCTCAGCGTCAGCTGTCGATGAAACCTCAGTCGCCGAAATCGAACTCCCGGTCGTCGAAGTAGAAGCGGCAGTGTCCCAGGCTGCAGAATCTCCATGGCCCACGGCTCCCGAACCTTCTACCGAGGCAGCGGAATTCTCGGTGGTCGCCGATCCGTCTCCAGTCGAAGCGGATTCCGTTTCGCCTGTGACGGAGCCGGAAGCTGCTCCCGCGGAAATCGATCTGTCCTCCGAGTGGGACGATGCGATCACCATCGAGGCCGAGCCTGCAGAAGCCGCCGAAATCGAGATCACAGAAGTCGGCGATCACGACGTACCTTCGGCAATTCCCGAGCAGGCTGAAAACGAGGAAGACTCTGGCGAAGCCGACAAGATCAAAGAGAGCCTCGAAGAGATTCGTTTCTTCCTCGATCACGGCATGCCCCAGCAGGCGCAAGCCGCCTTCGACAAGCTGCGATCGTCCGCCGTTGATCAATCGCTGTTATCGAAGCTGGAAGCCGAAATCCGTGCTGCCTCTCAAGCGCCTGCCACCGAGCCTGAGCCAACCGTCGAAGACGTTCCAGAATTCTCAGTCGCAGAGTCACCCGCTGAATTCGCTGTTGAAGACGCACCTTCCGCTTATGACGAGGCTTTGCCAGTCGAAGCGTCGGTTCAAGGGCCGCAGGCTGCGATGGCTGGAATGCACGCCGAGCCTGAGCCACAGGCTGAAGTCGCCGCCGTCCCCGAGGCCACCAGCGAGACAACCGCGCCGCAACCCGGCGTTTTGCAGGAGTTCGTCTCAGATCTCGAATCCACCCTGGGTGACAATTTCCTCAGCGCCGCGCCCAAAGCCGAACCGGCGTCGGCAGCGTCATCCCGGCCCGGGGAAAAATCCGAACTCGAACCGATTGGGAACGCAGCCCCCACCCGCTTCGGCACACCTGAAGAACCGATGGGGGTCTTCGTTGCCGATCTGGAAGCGTCCCTGGGAGATGACTTCCTCAAAGGCGCCCCGGTCGCCGAGCCCGAATCCGTTCCTCAAGCCGAACCGTCCGCTGTCGCGATTCCTGCGCCTCCGGCGCCGCCAAAGGCCGAGCCACCCATCCCTCCGGTCGTTCCTCCGATCGTTCCTCCGATTATAGCTCCTCCAATCGCCGCGGCCGCCGCCGCAGCTTCTGGAACGCCAGCCGCCTCTGCAGTCTCAAAGCCGCAAGCTCCGAAAGCGCCTGCTCCTAACGCTTCCCCGTTTGCCGAAGAAGCCGGAGTCGATCTGGCAGAAATGTTCGGCGAACTGAAGCACGATCTCGAAGTCGGCGCGACTACCACAGAGGAAGATCCCGAGACCCATTACAATCTCGGCATCGCCTTCCGCGAAATGGGATTGCTCGACGAAGCCATCGGCGAATTGCAGAAGACCTGCCAGGCCGTCGACCGCGGTCATGCCTTCCCGCAGGTCATGCAAACTTACACCTGGCTGGCCCAGTGCTTTCTCGATAAGGGTGTGCCCCAGGCCGCAATTCGCTGGTATGACAAAGCGCTTACCGCTCCCGGAGTCGACGAAGATACGCGTACCGCTCTCCACTACGAACTCGCCGCCGCCTACGAAACAGCGGGCGATAAGCCGGCCGCACTCAAACACTTCATGGAAGTCTACGGCCGCAATATCGACTATCGCGATGTCGCCGAGCGCATTAAGCCTCTGAAGTCGTAAAATAAGCGGATGCTTTTTGCCCGCACCTGTTTCCGCCGTCGACTAACCATGATGGACCGCATAAGTTCCCTCCGCTACCGGCCGCTTAGCGCATCCCAGCGGAGAATTCAGTGACCGCAGATCCTAAAGCACCAGTTGAAAGCACTCCTGATGTGCCTCCGCCCCTTACTCCAGCGCAATTTGCGGCTGCGGCCGGATTGGTGGATAGGCCGGATGATCCAAAAGCACCGACCGGCGGCGGCGTGCAGCGCTGGCTGCATCGGAGCTCGGTATTTCTGATCGTTCTTTTGAGTGCGATTGCCGGCGTGCTGCTGGTGATTCTGCCCTGGACGCCCGAGTGGACCGACAACTATCTTCTGCTGTCGTTTCCCTGGCTACGCGACATCATTTCTAATGGGTTTTTTCGCGGCCTGTGCAGCGGCTTGGGGCTGCTCGACATCTGGATAGGTTTTTGGGAAGCCCTGCATTATCACGAGCGTCATTAAGTCCGATCGAACCATCCGGGGCGGGCTCCAGCATAAACTCTTCGAAACGAGTCGCAGAAAATCTGATTGTGAGTGAAAGATGACCGATAAGCTGAAACCCGCGCCGCTAGCCTACGAAAACGAAAGCTTCATCAACAGTCCAGACGGCCGCATTTTGCGCATCCTCGCTGAATACCAGGAGCCGCTCGTCCGCTTTCGCCGGGAGCAGATCCAGGATACCGTCGTCTTTTTCGGCTCCGCCCGCTTCCAGGGAGGCGCCGCTGCCCAGAAAAACCTGGCCACGATAGAAGGAAACGAGAAAAACTCCCCGGTGACGCAGCTGGAGACCGAACTGAAAAGCGCCCGCGCCGCCGTCGACATGGCCCGCTATTACGAAGACGCCCGCCGTCTGGCGTTCCTTCTGACCAAGTGGTCGATTCAGATTCCCGCTCGCCGTCATCGCTTCGTCGTCACCACCGGCGGAGGCCCGGGCATCATGGAGGCAGCCAATCTCGGCGCTCACGAAGCCGGAGGCAAAACTATCGGGCTCAACATCAATTTGCCTTTCGAGCAGTTTCCCAATCCCTACATCACGCCCGCGCTGAATTTTGAATTCCATTACTTCTTCATGCGCAAGTTCTGGTTCGCGTATCTGGCCAAAGCGCTCGTAATTTTTCCGGGCGGATTCGGCACCATCGATGAACTTTTCGAAATCCTGACCCTCGCCCAAACAGACAAGCTCGCCAAGAAAATTCTTGTCGTGATTTACGGCAGCGAGTACTGGCACCGCATCATGAATTTCCAGGCCTTCGTCGACGCCGGTACAATTTCTCCCGAAGACCTAAACTTATTCAAATTCGTCGATACTCCTGAAGACGCCTTTGCATTCCTGCGCGACGGCCTGACCGAATACCATCTCGGAGGCCCTGCCAAGAAGGAAAAAGAACAGGAAGTGCTTCCGGAAATCGCTAAGACTCGACCTTAGGATTTGACACAAAGCTGCATCGACGGCGATTTCCCAATGCCTTCGCTCTTCCTCAGCCCCATCAGAAGCCAAGCTGCTTCTTCGTTATCGAGGGATCACCTGGCCTGTTCTAAACTGGTAACAGAGAAAGAATGCACGGCCAACCGCTTCTCTACTACATAACCGACCGCCGCGCCTTCCCCGGCGATGAGCGGGCACGCCGTTCGCGTTTGCTCGATAAGATCGCCGAAGCCGCAGCGAATCGAGTCGACTACATCCAACTCCGCGAAAAGGATTTATCCGCCCGCGAATTGGAATCATTGGCGCGCGAGGCGGTGCGTCTGATCGGTGAGAGCCAAGTATCAACCGGCAACCGGCAGCTGACAACCCTTCTAATCAACTCGCGCGCCGACATAGCGCTTGCCGTGGGTGCCGCGGGCGTTCATCTTCGCGCCAATGACATCACCCCCGGAGACGTCCAAACTGCATGGAAACGCTCGCCGGCAAAGTCGCCGGTCATAATCGGCGTCTCATGTCACACTTCGGACGAAGTCTTCCAAGCCACCGCACACGCGGCCAGCCTCGCAGTGTTTGGACCGGTATTCGAGAAAAAAGATGCGCCAGAGACACCGGCCACAGGACTCGACGCTCTGCGTAAGGCATGCGGCGCAAACATACCTGTATTTGCCTTAGGGGGAATAACGCTTGAGAATGCCGGATCCTGTCTCAGTGCTGGAGCCAGCGGTATCGCCGCTATCAGGCTGTTCCAGGAAAACGATATTTCAGCGATCGTAGGCACATTCCGCAGCTTTCAAAAATAAGCCGCGCTGCCAAAGCAGCGCGGCGATTTCACATTCCAACCTACTGTGCGGGACTGGCCGGAGCAGCCACCGGCGCGCTGGCCGCTTCCTTCTCCATTGTTAGCGGATTAATCTTCACCGTGGCCAGAACCCTCTCCAGCCGCTTGAAGACCTCGTCCCGATTCACCGCTTTGCCGCCCTCATCAGGCTCGACACCGGTGGTCGCGACCTTCAACGCGAACTCATAGCACATTCCGTTCTCGAACACGTGATAGTACTTCGAAGTTTCTTTCCGGTTCTCCGCAGTACCCTCGGCTTCCGTCGATCGCAGCTCCAGGTCTCCGACAATCAAATTGGCGGGCTGCGCTACGGGTTGTGTAGTGGGCTGTGCGGCACCTGGCTCCGTTGCAGCGGCACGAGTCGTTGCGCCGTTGTCTGGCGCCGCAAGACCGGTTTGGGTGGTGGCAAATTGTCCGCACTGCTCCGCAGTCAGCGACTTGTTCATGCTGACCTCAAACAGCGCCGATGCCAGGTCGCTCTTCGGATACGCGCCTTCAGGAATTGCTACAGTCGCGATTGCGACTCCTCCAGGCTGCAGAAAATCCATCGGAACCAGCGTAGATGACATAACGTCATCCGCAGCATCGCCAGTCTTCAGCACATATTTCCGTGGATATCGGAACGCCACGCCAGACATTACGTCCGAATAAGCAACCGTCACCGGCGCTCTGCGGGCAATTTTCCTCGGCGCCGCCTTTTCGGAGGTCTGCGCCGCTGGTGCAGTTGAGGTCGGCTGAGCGGGAGTGGGAACTGGCGTTGCCTGGTTGGCCGGAGTTTGGATGTTTGAAGCTTCTTGTTTCGGTTTCTCGCTGGAGCATCCGACAGCCAGTGAACATACGATCAAAAGGCCTCCGAATACCAGCACACCTATGTTTTCGAAATTGTTCTTGCCCCATGCAACGGAACCAGGGGTTGCCGGGGTACTGCGAGTGGCGCGATTGCGCGATACGTTGATGCGGGTCATGTTTGGTCACCTCCGCTGCAGAAGCAGCACCCAGGAAGATTGCAAGGGGAAGACCGCGGCAGGCGTTACTGATTGCAGGGGATTTAGCGGGAAGAGTGAGAGTTCGGGTTGTGGCCGGGAAAATACATTGTGGACGGCGGAACACGTTCCAGCGAACCCCTGGCACCCCGTTTGTGTCCTCTGTGTTCCTGCGGTAAAAGGCTACTCGAATTGCTTCCGGAGAGCCGCCAATTGCTCCCGCATCTCCCCGATTTCTCTTCGCAACTCGGCGACTCCGCCTTCAAGGCGGGATACCCGATCTTCACCCGGCGCCCTCTCCGAAGCCGGGCCAACAGCCGGCATCCCGACGCCGACCTGCGCCTCAGGGACTCCGCTCGAGAGCAAGTGCATGTAACGCGATTCCTTGGTCCCCGGCTGCCGCGGCAACACGGTAACCAGCGTAGACTCCCGCTGGCCGAGCCGCTCGATCGTAGCGAGAATATCCTCCAAAGCCTCGAACTGATACATTCGCTCCGCCCGTCCACGCAACTCTCCCGGAGTCTGCGCCCCGCGCAGCAAAAGCACACACAGAACCGCAATTTCGCGCCGGTCGAAGTTGAACACTTCCTGCAGGCGATGTTCGTACTTGGTCACGCGGCTATCGACGCCGCCAGCAGGTCCAGCCAGCCGCTGCCTCTGTAACAAATCCAGCGCCGCGCGTACCGCCTCCTCATCGAGCGTCATCACCGGATCGCGGTTATTCTTCTGGTTGCAGGCGTTGACCAAGGCATTAAGCGATAGAGGATAGTAGTCCGGAGTAGTAATATCTTTCTCGATAAGCGAGCCCAGCACCCGCACTTCGACGTCGTTGAGCAGATCCACGCACACCACCGTTTTTGGGATTTTCGCGATTGTACTGCACCGCAGGAAGTTGACGAATCCGTTATCCTGTATCGGCTGCCCTCAGGCAGAAGTAAAAGGCAGGAAGAAGGAGCCGCATGCGACTGCTCTTGAATTGGATTCTGAGTGCATTAGCCGTATGGATCGTAGCGCACCTCGTTCCGGGCATCCACGTCAGCGGATTCGCTGCGGCTCTCATCGCCGCGCTCGTCATCGGTTTCATCAACGCTACTCTGGGGCTGTTGCTGAAGATTCTTACCTTCCCCCTGACATTGCTGACCCTGGGATTATTCTGGTTTGTAATCAACGCCCTGATGCTCGAGTTTGCGTCAGTGTTGCTCTCGCCCGGCTTTCAGGTCAGCAGTTTCCTGGCGGCATTTGTGGGTGCGGTGGTTCTGAGCCTCGTCAATGTGCTGTTGAAATGGCTCGTCCACCCGGCGCGGGAGTAAGGGCTCGGGAGTAATGAACGGATCTTAATAGCGGCCGTTCGCTATGGGCCAGCCAGCATTACGCTCGTACCGGCCGCTGGCATCGCCTACCCCGCCGAACTGGTAAAATCAAGAGAATGTCCGCAAGTTCACCACTGGTTCAGATCGACCTTTTCCCGCCGGCGCGGGTGCCAAAGCCCAACTGGCTGCGGGCGAAAGCTCCAGTGGGCGACAATTTTCACAACTTGAAGAAGTTGGCCCGCGGACTTGGCTTGCACACGGTTTGCGAATCGGCGCAATGCCCCAACATCGGCGAATGCTGGAACCACAAGACCGCGACTTTCATGCTGCTCGGCGATATCTGCACCCGCCGCTGCGGCTTTTGCGCCGTGCCCAAGGGACGCCCCGAACCGATTGACTGGGATGAACCCCGCCGCGTGGCCGAAGCGGTCGCTACCCTCGGCTTAAAACATGCGGTTATCACGAGTGTGAACCGGGACGACGACAATGCCGGCGGAGCCAAAGTTTTTGCCGAGACGATCCGCGAGATCCGCGAGCTGATTCCCGATTGCCGGATTGAAGTGTTGATCCCCGATTTTCAGGGATTAGAAGAACCTCTTAAGATCGTCCTTGACGCCAACCCCGACGTACTCAACCACAATACCGAGACCGTGCCTCGTCTATACCGCGCAGTACGCTCCGGCGCACGATACGAACGCACGCTGCGCCTGCTGGAGAACGCCAAAAAGCTGTCTCCCGGCATGGTGACGAAAAGCGGCGTAATGGTTGGCTTGGGTGAGTCTACGGATGAGCTGATCGAGGTTTTTCGCGATCTTGGAAGCCGCGGCGTCGATATTCTGACAGTTGGCCAGTATCTGCGCCCATCGCGCGATCACCTGCCCATCGCCCGTTTTTACACGCCGGAAGAATTTCGCGACCTGCGCACCGAGGCTCTGCGCTTCGGCTTCCGCCATGTGGAATCCGGCCCCATGGTGCGCTCCAGCTACCACGCGCATGAGCAGGCAGAATCAACTTCTGCGCCGCGGGCAATCTGCTGAGAACGCCGTAGCGCAGATTTAGAAGATGTGCAACTTAATGCTGAGATACTTCTTCGGATTTTCCCGGAACGCCTTCAGCAGTCCCTGAGTCTCCACCAGCATTTGATTCGCGTTATCGTAGAGCGTCGGATCCTTCAAAAGCTTTCCGACCGTCCCTTGTCCAGCTTCCATCTCTGTAGTTAAAGCCTCGAGCTTGCTGACTGTGTTCTCGAACTTGTTGGCGAGGGCCTCGTCTTGCGACAACCTGCCCAGCGTGCCTTTGCCGGCATTAATGTCGCCGGTGGTTTTCTTCAGGTTCGCGATCGTGTCATTTGCATTGTTGTAAAGCGACGGATCTTTCAGGAACTTCCCAGCCGTTCCTTTGCCGGCCTGCAAATCGTCGACCACCGCGTTGATCTTGTCGAGCGTACCCAGAAACTTGTTATAGGCGTCGTTGCTGTTGATCAGCGCACCTAGGCTGCCCTGGCCTTGGGCCACCTGGTCGACGATTCCCTGGAATTGCTTCGTAATCGCCGAAAACCGGTCGTAAAGCGTGGGATCGTAAATCAATTTTCCAAGCGAGCCTTTCCCGCTCTCCGCAAACGCGAGGATGCGGTCAGCACGCTTCAGCAGGGCATCCATGTTTTGCAGCGTGCTCTCGCTCGATCTCACTACCTCATTGAAATCGGGATGCACGTGCGTGGGCAGTGTATCCCCATTCTGCGCCGGGGCGCCGATTGCCTGCGCGCTATCGATGTCGAGATAGGTTTCGCCCAGAACGCCTGCAGTATCCAAAGAAGTGACTGAATCGCGGCGCAGGTTGAAACCGTACTTCGTACTCACCTTCATGATCACTTCGACCGGCGTTAGTTGCTTGTCTCTATCCGGTACGACGCGCATGGCCACCACGTTGCCGATATCGACGCCACTCAGCCGCACTGGCGCGCCTACACGCAACCCGCTGGCATTGTCGAAATAGGAGTACAGCGTGATCCGCTTGGTGAACAGCCCCGTAGTCCCGGACATCAGGAAGAGAAGAAGCGCCAGCACGACGCTGGCGAAAATCACCGTGAGGCCAACGCGAAGTTGCGACCACTTGAGCTGCTTCTGGCTCGGCAAATGGATTCCTTAAACGGCTGTTTGCGGCGCCGCCGGTCGCCCAGGGAACAATTTCCGGCTCGCCACCCTTCGCAGCATGATAACAAACCAGTCCAGTCCTAGGAGTGTTCCGTTCGAATCGCCGGAAGAAATAGCAGTGCCAGCAGGTAGGCCGCCGCCCCGCAGGCCAGCGTCACGGTCAACCCGAGTTCAATCGCGATCACCATCGCCAGCACTGAGCCAAGCACGCTGGCCGCCGCATTCATCGCCCAAGCCCATTCCACGGCGTTGTTTGGCTGGTCGATACGGTGCAACGGTCCACGCCGGGGCAAAATCGCTAGTGCCCGCAAACCTGCTGGAAACGGCATTCCCATCACAAATCCCAGCGGCGCGAGCAACAATGCGCTGATAGCTAGCCGGTACTCGAAAATCAGCCCGACTGACGCAGCCAGAAACTTCGGCAGAACCAAAACATACACGCACAACCCGGCAATCGCCAGCGCAATCGGCAACCCGGCCAGCCCCGGCCGGGCGAGCCACTTCCGCGAGGCAAAGCTTCCCGCCCCGCTCGACAGCATCATCAGGAATATAACCACCGTAAGCGCATACGTGGGATGCCCCAGAAACAGGACGAACCGCTGGATAAACGCAATCTCCACCAAAATGTAACCCACTCCGATAGCCACAAAATAAAGCAACGGAAGTGGAGACTGCCGGGAGCTGCCCAAGGCAAGCGGCAAAATCAGGAAGGCTCCAACCGCCGCAACCGAAATCGCCAATACCACCAGCAGAATCAATACGCCAAGATTGACCTTCCAATCGATCCCGCGCCGCAGACTCTCGTGACCCATTATTTGTGAGGGCTTCAGCGTGAAAAAGAAAAATGGTGCGTCATCGCTGACCGGCGCCACATCGTATTCGTAAGTCTGTGCGAAGCGATAAGGATCGTTGCTCGCAATCAAGCCCGCGAACGGGTTCTCGCCCCATTTCTCGGCCGTCTGTTGCGAAGGCAGATAGATAGGGCTTAACTGGCCGTATCGACGGAGATGAGCCTGTACCGCGGAAATCTCATTCGAGGTAAAAGATCTTTTCTTCGCCAGAACCACCACCGGAATTCCATCCTCATTCAGTGGTCCCTGCGAAGCGACGATAAAGTTGCCCGCCGGGTCGGAGACGCCCAGATCGTGCAAAGCCTGCATCGCCACCGCCACTACCCGCAGCGCTTCACGCGGCTGCCGGAACTCCCACCGGGTAATCGCAATCATGCCATCCGGCTTCAAGTGCTCAAAATATTCGCGAAAGGCTTCCACCGTGTACAGATTGTTTTCGCTCAAAGCGAAAGCCCCGGCGGCGGTCGAAGCCCACGTATCAACCAGCGTCATCTGCACCACATCGAAGCGCTGCACAGTCGAGCGCAGGTACGAGCGTCCGTCGGTCACGTGTATATGGACCTCAGGACGTTCATAGAGATGTTGCGCATAATCAGCGTAGCGCCCGCGCATGATCGTGTCGGCGATGATCGGATTGATTTCGATCCCGGTCACGCTCGGACTGCCGTTGGCGACTGCCCGCAAGACATCCACGCCGCCTCCGGGTCCGATAATCGCGAACTCGCCACGCGGCCGAAGCGCATTCGCCAGCGCCGGCGGTGCGGACATCAAATCCCGCTCCCATTCCGTATCGTGCCAGTGGGCTAGGTCGCAATTCATGATGTAGGTTGACGCATCGGCGTCAATCACGATGGCCTTCGCTTGCCCCTGACGGTCGACCTCTACGCGCGACAACGCATTCCATCGGGAAAACTCCACCCACGCCGGATCGCGAAACATACCTTTCGCGTAGACCACATCGATCAGGCGATTCGAGTGGTTCGCCGCAATCAGCAAAACGACAGAGATCGCCAGCCCCAGAGCGATTCTGCGATCGCCCGCCATCTCGGACCATACGATCCCTGCGGCCGCCATCGCGAACGCCGCAAAAAGAACTGTATTCGGCCCCCCAATCCAGTTAAGCAGCGGAACCACCGCCAGGCATGCCAGAGCGCCGCCGGTTAGATCGGCTCCGTAAAGCCGCGAGACACGCCAGGTCTCGCGAGAGAACACGACCGAGAAAACTAATCCTGTCAGAAAGAAGGGAACCGCGGCCACAACATACAGAACGCTCAGATGCAAAGAATTCTTCCACGTGACCGTGAGCGCCACCGGCACGTGCAACACAATCTCCAGCATGAGCAAAATCAGCACAGCATTGAGCGCGCACAAGCGAGAAGCCAATTTTCGTGTCGCGCGCCCGGCTAGCTTCGCTTTGGCCAGATAGGCAAACACCCCGCCGGCTCCCAATCCAAGGAGTGCAATAGAAATCGCAAGGAAAGCAAAATGGTAGAAAAGCACAACGGAAAACAGGCGAGTCAGGGCCAGTTCAAGCAATAATGCGGCAAAGCTCGTGAGCCCCAATCCCAACAAAAGAACGCTCTCGCCAATTGGGGCTGCCGAAGAAACGGGCTTTATAGTTTCGAGAGTCGCGGACATAATCGATTGGGATGCGCCAGTCTAGCAGAGTCCGCTTGAGCAAAGCTCAGCTCTCGAGGATGACCTGCGCGAACGCCTGCTCGGCAGTATGCGAGATGGAAAGCGCCGCATTCTTGACGCCCAGCTTGGCGGCAAATTCCCCCGCCTTGCCGTGAAAAGCAATCGTCGGACGCCCCCCTGGCATGCGCGCGACCTCGCAATCGCGCCAGCGAACCCCGTGATTCCAGCCCGTTCCCAGAGCCTTCATTGCAGCTTCTTTCGCCGCGAAGCGCGCGGCATACCTCTCAACCCGATTCGCCTTCGAGTCGCAGTATTTCCTTTCGCCTTCGGTAAAAATGCGCCGCAGAAAACGCTCGCCGAAACGTTCGATCGCATGCCCGACGCGCGGAACCTCCGCAATATCGATGCCTGTGCCCACAATCATATTGTTAAAACGTCAAAGCAGCCGGTCGCCGCGGTAGATCAATTCTCCATCGATCATGCGCGCCTCCGCGGTCATGCGGTGCGGCTTCGCAGGTCCAGTGCCGTCGATGTGCACTACTTCATTTCCGTGCGCAACCAGCCAATCGGAAATCAGCATTCGATGGCAGCGAAAGTATACCCGCTCGGCGCACATGTAAGCCGCCGGCCCCTCGCCGGAAAGGGCAATCAGCTCCATCATCGCCGTTTCGAACTCGCTCGTGAGCATGTAATCGGCATAATTGCGGAACGATGCGTTGCGCAGCGCGAGGTTAGGTGAATCCTCGCGAATCTTCTTGCGGTAGCCGCCGAGGGCTTTCATCCAGACATATCGAATTCCCGCGTCGGCCAGAGTCTTTTCCAGAGATTCGCGATTGAACTGCGGCAGCCGCCTCGACATCGGGAAGGCGCGAATATCCACCAAAGTTTTTATGCCGTGCGCTCGCAACGCCTCGAGCAGATCTTCGATGGATCGAGTCGAGTGGCCGATTGTGTAAAGGCGAGCCAAGACTTTTCGATGCTGATGCTTCAGCCACAGATGCGGGCGAAATTGCCGGCCAACGCCGCATCCTGTTCCGGAAACACGGTACGCAAATCGAGCAGCACACGTCCGTCCTCCACGCGCGCCACTGTCGCAGGATCACCGGCCCGCAACTTCGCGCACAACTCCTCAGCCGCAAGCCCCTCGCAGCTCAACGCCATCAGGCGCGTTGGCAGAACACACGATGGGGCTGCCCCGCCACCCAGCAACGATTCTCCATCCACAATCTCGCACTTCAAGTTTGGTGAGACAATCTGCTTCGCCAAAGCCTCCGCGCGCCGTCCAACATCTTCCCGCGAGAGCCGCATCATCCGCACCACAGGAATCGCATCATGATCCCGCCGGACATACGCTAGCAGCGTCGACTCCAGTGCGGCGTAAGTGAGCTTATCCACGCGCAGAGCGCGAAACAGCGAATTCGATCGCATGCGCGCGACCAGTTCGGAATTACCGCTGATCAATCCAGCCTGCGGCCCGCCGAGAAGTTTATCCCCGCTGTAGGTGACGACGTCCACACCGCTGCGGAGGCTGTCGAGTACACCCGGCTCACCACTAATTCCAACCGATCGCAAGTCAAAAAGCGCGCCGCTGCCCAGGTCTTCCATCAAGGGAATGCCACGCCAGTGAGCCAGCGCCACCAAATCCGCCGTCGACGCCTCTTCCGTAAATCCGGTGATTTCAAAGTTAGAACGATGGACGCGCAGCAACAATCGCGTGCGCTCTGTCATCGCACGCTCATAATCCGAAATGCGCGTGCGGTTGGTCGTGCCAACCTCCCGCAAAATCGCGCCTGACTTTGCCATCACATCCGGAATTCGAAACGAGCCGCCGATCTCCACCAGTTCGCCGCGCGAGACAATAACTTCTCCGCCATCTGCCACAGTATTAAGTACCAGCAGAACTGCCGCCGCATTGTTATTCACGACAATTGTCGAACTATTGGTTGCGGATGCCGATCCCTCCTCATACAGCAATCGCCGGAAGAGCCTATCCACGTGCACATCGCGCTTGCTGCGCGCTCCCCGCTCAAGATCAAACTCCAGATTCGAGTATCCCGCCGCGGTTTCGCGGACATGCTCGAGGGCGGTCTCACTCAGAGGAGCGCGGCCCAAATTCGTGTGAAGAATGACGCCGGTAGCATTGATCACCGGACGCAGAGAATATTTCAATGATCGCCGCACTTCGCTTTCAATCGCGGCAGAGAGCCCCGACAGCGCAAGTTTCACAGCACTCTCATCGAGACGTCCCGATGCGATCTCCTCCCGCAGTCGGGCCAGCACAGAGCGAGCCGAGCCGATGACAACTTCGTGGCCACAGCTTTCCGCCAGCGAACGAATAGCAGGCTCGCGCACCAGTTCGTCCACGGCAGGGAGTTTGCGGTAAAGCTCTGTGGCCGGCTGTATTTTCACCAAGAGATTATCCCACGAGCTGCCTGCGGCCTTGGCACATCCAAAACTCTAAAGACTATGCAGGTAAGCTAGTAAATTCTGCAGGTCTTGCGTGCTTAAAACCTGGCTATAACCGGGCATATCAGGGCGCCCATTGCGAATAATGTCGGTGACGCGTTCGTCATTGGCCGGCAGCCCGGTCTGCGGAAGGAATTTATGCTGGAAAAGACCCTGCAATCCCGGTCCTTTTTTCCCTTTCGTGGAGTATGGGCGATGGCAGCGATCACAATAGTTGTCGTAAATCTTGCGTCCGGCAGCCTGTTGCGGGTTCAGCCCAAGCTCGGCATCGGACTTGCGCCGTTCAATATCGCAGGCGCTGAATGACATCGTGATAAAAGACAAAATCACAATCACGGCCCGATATCGGCCCATTCGCGGGGGTGTCGCTTTCGATGCCACGATTGACATCATAAAGCAAAGCGCAATTCATTCGCCGAAGCAGCCTTACAAGTCGACATTGCATAGCGAGACCGTCGCTCTCGGTTTCATTTAGAATTTTCCGAATGCGAGCCGTCTTTCAGTGGAACCTGGGTAAGCGCACGCTGGAACTCGGCAAGCGCACCCTGATCATGGGTGTCGTCAACGTCACGCCCGATTCTTTTTCCGATGGCGGCCTCTACCGGGATCCCCAGAAGGCCACAGAGCATGCTCTCCAATTACTCGACCAGGGAGCGGACATTCTCGACATCGGCGGCGAGTCAACCAGGCCCGGCTCACGAGTGGCGCTCCCTGACGAAGAAAAAATGAACGGGACGAAAACGAAGGGCGTTCCTCCTGACAGAATCCCCGTCAGCGAGGAAGAAGAGAGGCGTCGTGTGTTGCCAGTGATAACCGAAATAAAAAGGCGACGCCCCGGTGCTGTAATCTCGATCGATACCTACAGGGCCACCGTCGCCCGAGCCGCAGTCGCGGCCGGCGCCGAGATCGTAAACGACGTCAGCGGGCTGCGCTGGGACTCGCAAATGTCCAAGACCATCGCCGAAACAAAATGCGGAGCGATCCTGATGCACATGCGTGGCCGGCCGGAGGAATGGCGCACCCTTCCGCCACCCGGCGACATTGTTCTCCTCGTGAAACGCGAACTTAGAGAGTGGGCCGAAGCCGCGGTTCTGGCGGGGATTCGCCGCGAGTACATCGCGCTCGACCCGGGCCTCGGCTTCGGAAAAAATTTTGAACAAAATTATCCGCTGATCAATCGCTTTCAGGACTTGCAGACTTTGGGCTTTCCCTTAGTCGCAGGCGCCTCGCGAAAGTCGTTCGTCGGCCGCATGCTGGCGAACAACGGCAAAGATGCCGCGTCCGCAGAGCGGCTTCACGGAACCCTCGCCATACACACAACGCTGATTCTCAAGGGTGCGCACATCCTGCGAACCCACGACGTGAAAGCCGCAGTTGAGGCGGCTCGCGCTACCGACGCCATTCTCGCGGCACGATAACGAACCTTCCCATCGAGCTTCCCCATTGATCGCATCTTCTGGCATAAGTCAATTCAAGCTTCAGTCTCAAATGGCGCCGCTCACTCCTGCTTCATCGGATAGTTCCCCTCCAGCGGCCTTTTTGCCGCTCTTCGAGGGTCTAGGTCTTCCCGCAGAAAATGTGGAGAGAAGGACAGCGCAAGAACAGCGGCATACATTTTCATAGGATGTGAGTGATGTTACGGAACATTAGACGAGTGTCACAAACAAATGTCGTCAGTTGTTGCGCAGGGAATCCTGCATCTAGAAGGTCTTCGAAGAATCCAGCAAA
>Ga0210391_10000625_pt1 | contig 35714 bp, 29 predicted proteins | sample IncBWC12OmetaG_FD_160573 | JGI IMG/M metagenome (GOLD analysis project Ga0210391, IMG submission 160573) | Forest soil microbial communities from Barre Woods Harvard Forest LTER site, Petersham, Massachusetts, United States - Inc-BW-C-12-O ...
GGGGCTTTACTGCGGATGGAGGCTTCGGGGACTGTGTTGCGCGGAAGCTTTCGCGGCGGGGCTGCCGAGCTTCGCTCGGGTGGACGGCCGGAAGCGGCCGTCCCCACACGAGTTGTGGTCCCCACAGAAGAGCGTGAAACTGAGTGGTGCGAGCGGCGGCTTTTGGCTCGGATTCATCGCTTGACCGTGGCCACTTTGCGGAAGCAGGTTGAGCCGGTCACGAAGTCGCAGTTCATGCAGTGGTTGTTGCAGTGGCAGCATGTGGCTGCGGGGACGCAGGTCAACGGCGAGCGCGGCACTTTGGAAGTGTTGCGGCAGTTGCAGGGATTTGAGATTCCGGCGAATGCGTGGGAGCGGCAGGTGCTGGCGCGGAGGGTAGCGGATTACGATCCGAAGTGGCTGGACCAGCTTTGCCTGACCGGGGCGGTGGGATGGGGAAGGTTGTCGCCGCATCCGGCGACGTTAGAGTCAGCGCAGCCCGCGAACGGAGATGGCGCTGGAACTCGGCAGAGGCGCGTGATTCCGACGAGTGTGGCTCCGATTACTTTTTTTGTGAGGGAGGATGCGGATTGGATGGGATTAAGTAAAAATCCCCACTTCTCCCAAAGCCAGGGAGAAATGGGGCACCCCAGCAGCGGCCTCGGTCATGGGGCGCAGTTGGTGCTGGAGTTTCTGCGGCAGCGCGGCGCGTCATTTTTTGCCGATATTGTGCGCGGGACCGGGAAGCTGAAGGCTGAGATTGAGACGGCTTTGTGGGAGCTTGTCGCCGCCGGGCTGGTGACGGCGGATGGATTCGACAATCTGCGATCGCTGATCGATCCGAAGCGGCGGGCCGGGCAGGGAAGCGGAAAGGTGGCGCGGCCGCGTCACAGCGCCGGGCGATGGGCTGTGCTGCATGCGGAGGAAGTGGTGGAGCGGCCGCGTGCGGTGGAAGCGGCATGCTGGATGCTTTTGCGGCGATATGGAATTGTGGTGCGGGATGTGCTGGCGCGGGAAGCGAACCTGCCTCCGTGGCGGGAATTGCTGATGGCCTTCCGGCGGCTGGAGGATCGGGGAGAGATTCGTGGCGGGCGCTTTGTCGATGGATTTCTGGGCGAGCAATTTGCGTTGCCGGTCGCGGTGGAGTCGGTGCGGGCTTTGCGCAAGCTGGATGCGACGCAGGGCGGGATTACGATTTCCGCGGCGGATCCGCTGAACCTGGTGGGGATTCTGGTGCCGGGCGAGCGGGTGCCGGCGATCTCGGGAAACAGCGTGAGTTATCGCGACGGGGCCGCAGTGCCTATGCCGGTGGTGACGGCTCCGGTGGACGCGGCGGCGGGGTAGCGTAGGCCGGCGCGCGCCCCGGCGAGAATTTCTCGGATCGCCGACGAAACCGTGCGGCTGAAGCCGCACAGTTGATTCGTAGTTGACCTTGAGGCGCGGCTTGAAGCCGCGCCCTTTCAAAGCCAAACCTTTCAAAGTTAATTCTTCCCGTATTTTCTTCGGGAACTCACGCCTAGAGCGAATTTAGGAAATTGACCAGGTCTTGTTTGTCTTGATCCGAGAGATTGATGTTGAACCTCTTGTTATAGAAATTGACGACATCGATCAGCGCTGCGGCGGAGCCGTCGCTGAAGTAGGGCGGATGCGAGGCCAAGGCTCGCAGCTGGGCTACGGTGAAACGGCCGGCGTCGGCGCACTTGCCGCTGATCAATGCGAGGCCGGGATCATTTGTGGTTAGGCTTGTTCCGTGAAATGGTGTGGTCGAGCCGGCCTTGCACGTGATTTTGAAAATCGGCAGCACGGGGTTTGGAACGGGGCCGCCGAAGGCTGAGCTGTCTCCGCCGATGCCGATGTCGTGCTGGGCGGCGGGGAATGAATCGGGACCGGAAGCGATCTGATTGTGGCAAATGTTGCAGCCGCCTTTGAGCGGGCCGAGCGTTTGACCCGGGGCGGTGGCGATGTTGGTTAGTCCGGCGACATCGTTGACCGTGAACGCCCGGCTCGTGCCGTCGGGCAACGGCATGCCGTTGAAGATCTGCTGTCCGCGGTAGATCGATGCGGCAAGCGCGTCGGTGCGGCTTTGCCAGGAGTTATACAGGAAGAACGTTGGGGTGAAGGTTGCGGTCGGCGGAAACACAGTGGATGCACCGACTCCGCCGACGGTTGGCGTGGGTTGGCCGGCCAGCGGGGTGAAGCCGTAAAGATACTTCGGTCCGGCCAATCCGCCGGCGCTGGTGAGGATGAGAGCCTGCGAAGCCTGTTGCTCGCGAATCTGCGCGTTATAGATCGCATTTTCGAAGCTGACGATCTGATTCACCTGCGTTTGGGTGGGAGGGTTGGTGGCTTGGGCGTGGCCAAGGGTTGCGTCGATCGCCTGCTGCTCAAGGTCGGGTTCGCGGCCATCCCACATAACGTTTCCGCTGATGGGACGGTTGGTTAAGGGATCGACACAGTCAAGCTCCGAGCCGCCGCCCTGGATGCAGACGGGGAGGCCTGTGACCGGATCTTTGGCGGTCGTCACGGTTTGGCCGCCTTGCAGCGCGGTGGTAGTGGCGGTGTTGGGCTGGCCCTGGGCGTTGAGTGTGTCGGCGCGCGAGGTTGTCACAAACGCGAGATTGCCGGAGATCAAGGGACGGCGATAGATGGAAATCTGCTGTGCCCCGGATTCAGTCGTATTATTTGGCGGCTCGTTGCATCCGTAGGGATCGCTTACGACAGAGATCGTGTAATCGGCCGTCGCTGGAACCGGCAAGAAGATCCGGAAAACACCTCTGGACAATATCAAAGAGTGCGCTTTCTTGAAGTCCCCGCCGTGGCCGGTTTTGCCGCCGAGCAGACCGCCGGAGGTGTTCGATGCCGGCACCAGGTCGGGGCAGTCGGAACCATCGACCGGGGCGAAGATGGGGTCGTGTTCTCCGTTGGGGGCGTTGAAGCGGTCGTTGATATTTTTCAAGCTGACGCTCATGCCGCTGGGCGGTTGGTGGCAGGTTACGCAGGAGCGTCCGTTGGTGCCGAGCGATTGGAAAAAGGCGTTGCTTGCGGTTGTGGTCGGCCCATCGGGCTGGAAGGATGCGGTGCAACCCGCGTCATCGGGATCGAACTCGCTTTCGGGTACCACGGGCGGAATGCCGCCGTCATTGTAGATTCCGTTCGGAAGCGGCTCCCGCAGGAAGCTCGCGTAGACCTGCTGGAAATATTGCGGCGAGCGGGCGGGCGGATGGGCCGTAGCGGCACTGACTGAATTGGCTGCCGGCGGTTGGCGTTGGCTCCCCGGCCCGGGAAGCTTGAAAATCGAAGGCGTCGAGCAAGGATTCATTGAATCCCCGGCCGCGGCTTGGGCGTGGGCCTTACTGCTTGTGCTCGGGCTCACTCCCGTTACAAGAACAATTCCACCGATGATCAATGCGGCGATGAGTGCGAGTCCGCGGGTTAGTGTTCTTGCGTGAGCGATCCGGTCCGATGTGGTCGATTTCAACTCTCTTGTCTTCATACGGCGCCTCCTCTGAGAGTGACTTACAGGATGGTGAAGGAGGAGGGGGAAACGTTACAGGAGGCCGTTCAGAAGGTGTTTGAAAGAGTGGGAAAGCTCGACAAAAATCAGGGACTCGATGAGGGGGCCCCTCGAGTCCCTGATGCGCACAAGCTCGGCGAGAACGGATCAAAAAGCGCTTCCCCCATCGCTTTCCGCCAAAGTCTTCGCGCAATGGGGAGGATGCACGCGGGATGCCAAGGCAACAGATGTGCGGCAGATCGGATCGAAGAGAGCCAACTGCTCGGAAACAGGACATTTAGTGAGAGACGCAAAAATATGGGGCGGGACAAGTGCCGACGGGCGCCGCTATCTGATCGGATAGGGGCTATCTGTTCGGATATTGGAACAAAACCAGATCGGGAATGTATTTCGGGTGAAAGTGTGATAAGAAGGGCGCGGTGGAGGGAGAAAGCTTGCGTCCCAGACTGCTGGTTCTTTCCGGGCCTCTGAAAGACTCGACCATCCCGTTAGCCGACGGGGAAATCGCCATTGGGCGGGAAGGCTCGAACGGCATCGCCGTGACCGATCCTTCGGTTTCGCGCAAGCATTGCCTGATCAGCGGACAGGATGGGCGATTCCGGATTCGCGACCTCGACAGCCGCAACGGCACGGTGGTGAATGGAATGGCGATCGAGGAGCAATGGCTCGCGCATGGAGATCAGATCGCGGCGGGCGATTCCGTTTTTTTGTTTCTGGTGGAGGACCTGGACACGCCTCCGGTTGTGGGGCGGGTGGAGTTTGAGGAGTCGCAGCTTTCGGCGGAGACCACGATTATTCATCCCCGGGACGTGGTTTATTTGCAGCCGGAGCGGTTGCAGCGGGAGTTGCCGCAGAACTCGCGGGTGGCGCGGAATCTGAATGCGCTGCTGAAGATCAGCCGGATCGTGCATGCGATCCGCGATTTGGGCGAGTTGCAGGGGCAACTACTGGATTTGATTTTCGAAGTGGTTCCGGCGAACCGTGGCGCGATTCTGCTGGCGGACCGCGAAGGGCAGCAATTTAATTCGATGTTTGCGCGGATGCGGCAGGCGGGGAAAGCTCCGCTGGTGAAGGTGAGCCGGACGGTGGCGCGGCAGGTGCTGGAAAAAGGGATCGCGATTCTGGGAAGCGACGTGCTGCGCAGCGATGAGCTGAAGGGAGTGGAAAGCCTTGCAGCTTCGGAAGTGCGGTCGTTGTTGTGCGTACCGTTGACGGTATTCGAGCGGGTGACGGGATGTATTTATCTCGATAGCGACAGCCTCGCGAACTCTCTCGATGAAGAACATCTGCAACTGGTCACTGCGATTGCGGGAATTTCGGCGATGGCGCTGGAGAACGCGCGGCGGCTGCAATGGCTGGAAGAAGAGAATGAACGGCTGACGGTGGAGATCAGCCAGGAGCGCAGCCTGGTGGGGGATGGCGCGCGCATGAAAGAGGTCTTTCAATTTCTGAAGCGGGTGGCGCCGGCAGATGCAACGGTGCTGATCGAGGGCGAGAGCGGAACTGGAAAAGAGCTGGCGGCGCGGGCGATACACAGAAATAGTCCGAGAGCGAGCAAGCCATTTGTAGCGATCAATTGCGCGGCGATTCCGGAGTCGCTGCTGGAGAGCGATTTATTCGGGCACGAGCGCGGCGCTTTTACGGGAGCGGGGTCGCAGAAAAAAGGGCGGTTTGAAATTGCCGATAGCGGCGTGGTTTTTCTCGATGAGATTGGAGAGCTGGCTCCGGCGCTGCAGGTGAAGTTGCTGCGGGTTTTGCAGGAGCGGGAGTTCGAGCGTGTGGGCGGGACTCATCCGATTAAAGTGGATATACGGTTGATAGCCGCGACGAACCGCAATCTGGATCAGGCGGTGAAGGCGGGCCGGTTCCGGCAGGATTTGTATTACCGGCTGGCGGTGTTGAAGATCACGATGCCGACTTTGCGCGACCGGCGGGAAGATGTTCAGATGCTGGTGCGGCACTTTGTGCAGAAACATGCGAAGCGATGCAAGGTGAAGGCGCGTCCGGTATCGCCGGAGGCGCTGGCCTGCCTGGTGAATTACGACTGGCCGGGGAATGTCCGCGAACTGGAGAATGCGATTGAGCGGGCGCTGGTGCTGGGATCCTCGGAGATGATTCTGCCCGAGGATTTACCGGAGACGGTGCTGGAGCGGCCTGTATCGGCCTATATGAGCGAGGCGAAATATCATGCGGCGATTAAGGAGTTGAAGAAGCGCCTGATTGTGGATGCGGTGGAGCAGACGCACGGCAGCTATGCCGATGCGGCCCGGATTCTGGGAGTGCATCCGAATTATTTGCACCGGCTGATCCGGAATCTGGAGTTGAAAGAAAGTTTAAAGGATGCGCTGCGGGAGATTCCTCCGCGGAGTTTGAGCGGGCTTTCTGGCGGGAACGCGTAGGGGGGCGGTTGGCCACTCCGGCTGCCGAGGGCTTGCCTCAATCATTCCCGGCATTTCTTACGGCAGGCGCAGCTTCATTAGTTGCGCGGGATCGAGATAGGTTCCTTGCCAGCGTACGGCTACGTGGAGATGCGGGCCGGTAGCGCGGCCGGTGCCGCCGCTCAGGCCGACTTCCTGGCCGCGTTTCACGCGGTCTCCTTCTCTCACCTTAAATTCGGAGAGATGGAGGTAGAGGGTGAGCAGTCCCTGGCCGTGATCGAGGACGACGAAGTTGCCTTCGAAGTAGAGTGGGCGGGCGAGCAGAACAGTGCCGTCGTTCATGGCTTCGACCGGAGTTCCGCTGGGGACGCGGAAATCAAGACCAAGATGCGGGCTGGAGGTTTTGCCATTGAAGATGCGCTCGGAGGCGAAGACGTCGGAGATGGCGGCGTTGGCTGGGGCGAGGAATTGCGCGGACCACTGGCGGTCAGGCGTGACGCGGTTTAGATAATCTTTCTTAATCTGCTGGCCTTCTTCGATTTGCTTTACCTGCTCGGGAGTGGGTTCGGTGAATTTGCTTTCCACGTTGAGATTGACTTTGATTCTTGGATATTTGCCGCGAGCGATAGTGAAGTTGCGGGTGAAGGTCAGCGCCTTTTCGTCTTCTCTTGCGGAAGATTTTTGGCCGGTGAGTTCCAGTGCGTAGCCGCCGGGAGTGGTTTCGAGGCTGATGCCGGCCAGCGCGAACCAGGTTTTGGTTTTCGCGTCGAAGGTGAAAGGGAATTGATGCCCGAGCCAGGTTCCGTTGAGCGATTGCAGATGGGCTGGGGTTTTTACCTGGAATAATACGGGGCTGCCGTTGACCAAGCGGGCGGGCTGGGCGTGGACGGCCCAAGTAGCGGCTGAGGTGGAGGGAGGGGGGAGCGAGAGGAGTAGAAAGACGATTGCGGTACAGGAAGAGTAAATGGAGGATCTCCGCGAGGGCACGAATATAGCGTAGCATTACTCAGATGTGCATTGAGCGTTGACTGAGAGCACGAGCAGAGATATAGTTTTCTGCCTCCCCTTCGTGCGGTAGTTCGCATCTCATTCCCCGATGATTGTGCCTGTATTTCATTTCCGAATCGAAAGATCTGACTCTGCGACGAGGGAGACTTCTATGCTTCGTGGTAACGGCCTGGTTTTGTTGACGGCAGTGGTGCTGATCTTTTCTGGAATGGCGTCCGGCCCTTATGCTGCCGCACAGGCGGAGCGGGTGCTGCACAGCTTCGATTCGGGCGACGGCGGGAATACTCCCTCGGCGGGGTTGATTTCGGATGGCGCGGGGAATCTTTATGGGACGACCGAGCAAGGCGGAGTTTACGGCGACGGCACGGTGTTCAAGCTGACGCCGAATGGGACGGGTGGATGGCGGGAGACGGTGCTGCATCATTTTGGCGGGGAGGGGGATGGGATGCGGCCGATCGGCGGGGTGGTGTTCGATGCTGTGGGGAATCTTTACGGGACTACTTATGGCGGCGGCGCCTCTCTCGAAGGCACTGCGTTTGAGTTGACGCCCGGCGAAGGGGATGCGTGGAGAGAGACGGTGCTGCACAGCTTTGGCTCTGGAGTTGACGGGGCGTGGCCGACCGGTAGCCTGGTTGCCGACGCGGCGGGAAACTTTTATGGGACGACTGTAGAAGGTGGGTCCAAGGGACTGGGAACGGTTTTTGAGTTGAGCGCGAGTGGCGGGAGTTGGATGGAGAGCGTGATTCACGATTTCAGCAGCGCGGCGGACGGAGTGAATCCGAACGGGGGATTGGTTTTTGATTCGGCAGGGAATCTTTACGGAACTACGTTCAGCGGCGGAGGGACGGTTTATGAATTGTCGCCGGCGACGGGCGGAGTCTGGGCGAAAATTCTGGTGCATGCGTTCAGCAGGCACCGGGATGGGTCTGGTCCGAATGGAGGGCTGGCGATCGATGGCGCCGGGAATCTTTATGGCACGACGATGAGCGGGGGCAATCCGAGGAACTGCGGAGGGTCGGGCTGCGGGACGGCTTTTCAGATGATTCCCTCGGAAGGCGGCGTTTGGACCGAGAGAATTCTGCACGACTTCGACGACAACGAAACGGATGGGTATTTTCCCGCTGCCGGGTTGTTACTTGATGGCAGTGGAACGCTTTATGGCACGACGCAGAGAGGCGGAAGCACGAACAGTTGCGATGAGGGAAGCTGCGGCACAGTATTTTCGCTGAAGCACATCGCGGGTGCGGGATGGTTGGAGCAGATTTTATTTGATTTCAACGCGAGCGGGGACAATGCGGCTTTGCCGCAGGCGGGCTTGATCGTGGGAGCGAACGGAAAGCTTTATGGCACGACTACGAGCGGCGGAGTGTTTGGGGATGGAACCGTGTTTGAGATCATGCCGTAGAGCCGCCGCGCAGGCCGGGTGATCGCCGTCGAAGTTGCCGCGACGAAGTTGCTATAATGAAGCCGGCGGTGGGAATAGCTCAACTGGCAGAGCACCGGACTGTGGCTCCGACGGTTGCGGGTTCGATTCCCGTTTCCCACCCCAGAATTCCCCAATTATCCCCCCACAGCTTTTCTTCTCACGTGACTACGTTTTGATAGCTCCTGAGGTTAGTAGAATGCTTTTTAGTTAACTGCCGAAGGATCAAAGAAACAAGAAATCCGGCTCGACTCGCGATAGAATCAACGTTTCAGGGAAGAAGGCATGAAAAAGATTTTCCATCCATTCTGGTTTGCACCGCGGCGGCTGGGTCCGCTGGAGCAGCGGACGCTGGACCGGCTGTGGGCGCGGGGAAGCGCGACGGTGCGCGAACTGGTCGAGGACGAAGCCGAGGATTTGGCCTACACGACATTGATGACCACGCTCGACCGGTTGTACAAGAAGGGCGTGTTGACGCGCACCGAAGATGGGCGCGCATTTCGTTATGCTCCCCGGCTGAGCCGGGAGGAGTTGCACCGGGAGGCGGCAGGCGAGGCTTTTCGGGAGTTGCTGGACGCGAGCCCGGCGGCGTCTTTGCCGTTGTCTTCGCTGGTGGAAGTGCTGGGCGAGCGCGATGCGAAGCTGCTGGACGATCTGGGCGAACTGGTGCAGCGCAAGCGGCGTGAACTGAGCGAACAGCAGAAAACGCGGCGCGCGAAGGAGGAAGAATGAACTTCGCACTGCGCGGGCTGGTGATGACGTTTTCCTCCGCCGTGTTGGTCTATGTTTGCGCGTCTTTGCTGGTGATTGGAACGTGGAGAGACGCCTGGCATTTCGCGAAACGATATTCGGCTGCGACCTGCGCCGACCTGCTGTTTTCGTTGCGAATTGCTCCGCTGGCGATTGCAATTGGAATTGCGGCGGCGTTTGTAATGCCATCGTTTTTGTGGCTGGAGCCGCGGAGAGTGATGGAGCCGGTTGGAGGGCTGCCGCTGGCGCTGGGAATTTGCGGAGTGGCGGCTGTGATTGTGGGAGTGCGGAACTCGCTGCTGGCTTTGCGGAAGGCTTCACGAATGGTTGCGCGATGGGCCGGCGCGGCAGTCAGTTCGGAGCCGGTGAATGGAATGAATTCCCTTGCGGTGATGCGGAGTGTGTCAGCGCCTCCGCTGACCGCGGCGGGAATTCTGAGGCCCGCAGTTTGGTTATCGCGCTCGGCGGAAGCGGTGCTGACTCCGGCGGAACTGGAGAGCGCTTTGCGACATGAGGTGGTGCATGTGCGGCGGCGGGATAATCTGCGAAAGCTTGTGTTGCGGCTGGTGACATTTCCGGGGATGAGGGCTCTCGAAGGCGCGTGGCTGGAAGCGGCGGAAATGGCCGCGGATGACGCTGCGGTTTCGAGCGCAGGGGAGGCGCTGGATTTGGCGTGCGCGGTCATCAAGTTATCGCAACTCGCTCCGCTGGAAGCACCGGGGGAGTTGACGACGGCGCTGGTTCACAGTCCGATCGAATCTCTGGATGCGCGGGTGCAGCGGCTGGTGGCATGGGAAGAGCTGCACGAGCCCGCTTCGAGAGAGTCTTCTTCCCGCCTCGCATTTGCGATCGCAGCGACGTCGGTCACGGTGCTGGTTCTCGGCTACGGGCATCTACTCTTCGCGATGCATGCCGCCACCGAGTTGCTGATGCGGTAGACTTCTGTTCATGCCCAGCGGCCGTCAAGGCTCGATCCATTTATTTCGCTTTTCCGGGATCGACGTGTTTCTGCACTGGTCCTGGTTTCTGGTTGCGGCGTATGAAATCAGCAGCCGCAAGGGAAGCTATTCTTCGATTACCTGGAATATCCTCGAGTATCTCGCGCTTTTTCTGATCGTCACATTGCATGAGTTTGGCCACGCGCTGGCTTGCCGGCAAGTGGGAGGAACGGCGGACCACATCGTGCTGTGGCCGCTGGGCGGAGTGGCGTATGTGAATCCGCCGCAACGGCCGGGGGCTACCCTGTGGAGCATTGCGGCGGGGCCTTTGGTGAATGTTGGGCTGCTGGTGATTTTGTACGTGGCCGGCATGTTCAGTCTCGGCTCGGCGTGGCTGGCGGCTTCGCCCGACCTGCATGCTTTGCTGCGTGCAATCTGGGAGATTAATTTCGGCTTGCTGGTTTTCAATTTGCTTCCGATTTATCCGCTGGATGGCGGGCAGATTTTGCGGTCGCTGCTGTGGTTTGTGATGGGACGGGCGCGAAGCCTGATGGCGGCGACGGTGATTGGGCTGCTGGGGGCTGCCGGGTTTATTTTGTTTGCGATCAAGGCGCAATCGGCGTGGATCGGAGTGATCTCGGTTTTTGTGCTGATGAACAGCTGGTCGGGGTTGCAGCATGCGCGGGCTCTCTTGCGTCTTGCGAAATTGCCGCGGCGACAGGAGTATTCGTGCCCGGCGTGCAAAATGTCGCCAGCGATTGGAGAGTTCTGGAAGTGCGGAAAGTGCGGACAGGCATTCGATACTTTTCAAACCGGTGCGGTGTGCCCGCACTGTGGATCGCGTTTCGACAAGACCCGCTGTCTGGATTGCGGAGCACTGCATTCTTTTCAGGAGTGGAGTTCTCCTGTGATTGCCGGCGGAGGGCGGGCTTAGAGCGAACGATACGGATGATTTCCGCTTCTCGCGATGAGATCAAAATCCCCGCCCTGTCACCGCGGAAATTGCGGTGACGAGAGCGGGGCAGCCTCTGAAATCACAATCGCTGAAAATCGGTAAACGCGAGACTAACCGCGATGCAGGAAGGCTTCGTAGCCTCTGCGGAAGCCGCGGCGATAGTCCTCGAAGGCCGCCGGTGGAACTGGAGGATGGCGAAAGCGCGGGTGAGCCTCGATGTTTGGCGATCTTCCATCGGCTACATCGCGGCGCGCGGCGGCGAAGCCATCGTGAAAACCTTGCCGGGCGATTTCGGCGAACTCCGGCGGCGGAGGCGGTTCATCGTAGACGGGATGGGGATGCGAGCATCCCGCGAGAGCAAGAGGCAGCGCCAAGGCTGCCAGGGCAAGCCATTTCTTCATATCGTGATCCTCGATAGAGGTATTTGATGTCCCGCCTTCACGGGCGTGACGCTCGCAAACATTAACACGGCACCGGAGAAAGTGTTGTGGTAGATGTTGGCTTGGAGAGTAACGAGCCGGCGAAATCATATGGCGGCGTTGATTGAAAATCTGCCCGGCGCGATCCGCTACAATTAACTCTTCCTATGAAATCATTCGAACAAATCGTGGAGCTTGAGAAGCGGTATTTGCTGGGCACTTACAATCGCTATCCCATCGTGTTGACGCGGGGGAAGGGCGTATTTCTTTACGACCTGGAAAACCGGCGTTACCTCGACTTTGTTTCTGGCCTGGGGGTGAATGCGCTGGGGCACGCGCATCCGCGAATTGTGAAGACGATTCGCGAGCAGGCGGCGAAGCTGATACATGTCTCGAACCTTTATTACCACGAGTACCAGGGGGAACTGGCGGAGAAGTTGTGCCGGCTGGCTGGGGCGGCTTCGCCTGGCACGCCGACCGGGGCGGCGATGGGAGCTTGCCGGGCGTTTTTTTCGAACAGCGGCACGGAAGCGATCGAGGGATCGATCAAACTGGCGCGGCTGGCGGGACATCGCACTGGCGGCGAGGGGAAGTCGCGGCTGGTGGCGCTGCAGGGGTCGTATCACGGGCGGACATTTGGGGCGCTGTCGCTGACCGGACAGGAAAAGCATCGCAAGGGATTTGAGCCGATGCTGGAGGAAGTGACGTTCGTTGGGCGGAACGATGTGGAGGGGCTGCGCGCGGCGGTGAGTGAAAATACGTGTGCGATTGTGCTAGAGCCGATTTTTGGCGAGGGCGGAATTTATGAGTGCTCGGTGGAGTTCTTGCAAGAGTGCCGGGCGCTGGCCGATCGTCATAAGGCGGCTTTGATCTTCGATGAGATTCAATGCGGCCTGGGGCGCACTGGGACCATGTTTGCGTTTCAAACATTTGGTGTCGCTCCCGATATTGTGGCGATTGCCAAGCCGATTGCGGCCGGGTTGCCGCTGGGGGCATTTATTGCGAAGGAAGAATTTGCGAATGCGATTTCGCCGGGGCAGCACGGGACTACGTTTGGCGGCGGTCCTTTGGCTTGCCGCGTGGCTTTGGAATTTCTGGCGATTGTGGAGGATGAGAAGTTGCTGGATAACGTGAATCGCGTAGGGGCTTATTTACAGCAGGAGTTGAAAACCGTGGCTGAGAAGAGCTCCGTTGCCAAGGAAGTGCGCGGGCGAGGGTTAATTCAGGGGATTAATCTGGAGATACCGGCTCGGCCGATTGTGGATGCGGCTTTGGCGGAGGGCGTGCTTTTCAATTCCACGCAGGATACGGTGGTGCGGTTTCTGCCTCCTTACTTGCTGGAAGAGAAGCACGTGGATAAGGGGATTCGGGTGCTGAAGAAGCTGCTGCGTAAGAAAAGGAAAGAAGCGGCGTAAAAACGGGGAGCCGAAGCTCCCCAAGTGAAGCGAACAGAGGCGATGTTCATTTAAATAGAATGTCGCTGGGGGAAAAGAGTTGTCCTTGTGCTGAAGAAGATTTCGACGTGACAGGATCGAATCAGGAGGTTGTTTATCCGCCGTACCCAGGCGCCTGCGCAGGCGTGGAAGAATGCTGGATGGATTTCGATGGGGCGCGCATGCGCTACCTGCGGGCAGGTTCGGGAGCGCCGCTGATTCTGCTGCATGGTCTTTTGGGATATTCGTTTTCCTGGCGATTTACTATTCCTGCACTAGCGCCTTATTTCACCGTTTATGCTCCGGACATGCTGGGGGCGGGATTTTCCGACCGCCCGGCGGGCATCGACCACTCGATGCGCGGGACGGCGCGGCGATTGCTGCGATTCGCGGAACGGATGGGAATTTCTTCGTTCGACCTGCTGGGCACGTCGCACGGCGGGGCGGTTGCGATGATAGCTGCCGCGGAATGCCTGAGTGGCAGTTCGCGCCTGCGGGTGCGGCGACTGGTTCTGGTTGCTCCGGTGAATCCGTTCTCGCGGCATGGGCGGCGGCTGGCGCCTTTTATCGGGAGCGATGTGGGCAGGGCCTGCTTCCGCGTGCTGCTGCCGCAGATGAATTGGCTATATCCTTACTGGCACGGGCGAATGTTCGCCGAGCGCCAGCGCATTCCTGCGGATTCGTTTGCCGGCTATCTTGCGCCGCTGGAAAAGCCGGGTTTGTTCGATCACGCTCTTGCCATTGTGCGGAGCTGGAGGCAGGACCTGCGCGAGTTGAAATCGACTTTGCCGAAGCTCGGGGATATTCCTGCGCTTTTAATGTGGGGCAGTAAGGATCCGGCGGTTTACGCTTCGTCGGCCGAGCCGCTGGCGAAATATTTTCCGCGATCGCGGACCGTAATTTTTCCCGGCATCGGGCATCTACCTTATGAGGAGTGTCCGGATGAATTCAACCGCGTGCTGATTGAGTTCCTGACTCGTGACGCAGCCTGAGCGAGTTTGAAGATTTTAGTTAGTGGTGAAGTTTGGCTTACGCGAAAAGGCAGCTATGCGGGAGATCCTTCGCTACGCCTGAAAAACGGCTACGCTCAGGATGACGCCGCATGATGATGCCGCATGATGGCGCCGCATAACGATTTTGAGGTTTCAATTCAAACTGCGCCACTACCGGATTTGAACTCAAATTGTTCGCATTGCCGCCAGATGCTAGACTGACCAGTTCGCACTCTTACTCTCCGCCTGAAGGTACCCTCATGCCTGAAACTACGCTGCAAGCTGCGGCTCCCGCGCCGTTGACCACGCTGACCGATGACGAGATGCTTTTCCGCGACAACATCCGGCAGTTTGCCGACGATAAAATCCGGCCGCTGGTCAAGGAAATGGATGAGAAGGGCATCTTCGAAAAAGATCTGATCCATGAATTTTTTCAGCTTGGGCTGATGGGGATAGAAATTCCCGAGCAGTTTGGCGGCGGCGGAGCCAAGTTTTTCGAGGCGATTCTTGCGGTGGAGGAACTGTCGCGGGTGGATGCGTCGGCGGGCGTGATCGTCGATGTGCAGAACACGCTGGTGAACAATGCGCTGTTGCGATGGGGCAACGCCGAGCAGAAAAAACGGTACCTGCCGAAAATGGCCGCGGACACTTGCGGGGCTTATGCGTTGAGCGAGGCGGGTTCCGGCTCCGACGCTTTTGCGTTGCAGACGCGGGCAGAACTCAGAGGCTCGGATTACGTTTTGAATGGCCGCAAGCTTTGGATTACCAACGCCAAAGAAGCTGGATTGTTTGTGCTCTTCGCCACGCTTGACCCTGCGGCAGGATACAAGGGCATCACGGCTTTTCTTATCGAGAAAGGTTTTCCCGGATTCAGCGTGGGCAAGAAAGAGGACAAGCTAGGGATTCGAGCGTCTTCCACCTGCGAACTGATTCTGGAGGATTGCAAAGTTCCGAAGGAAAATGTTCTCGGGGAGCCGGGCAAGGGGTACAAGATTGCGATTGAGACGCTCAACGAAGGCAGAATCGGCATCGGGGCGCAAATGATCGGCCTGGCTCGCGGAGCGTGGGAGTTCGCCGCCAGATACGCGACCGAGCGCAAGCAATTCGGCAAGGCCATCGCGGAGTTCCAGGGCATACAATTTCAGATTGCGCAGATGGCCACGGAAATCGAAGCGGCGCGGCTGATGGTTTACAACGCGGCCCGCATGAAAGACGCTGGAGTGAACTTTGTGAAAGAAGCGGCAATGACCAAGCTCTTCGCCTCGCAGGTTGCTGAGCGCGTGACCTCGCTGGCGATTGAAATTTATGGCGGCTACGGCTTTACAAAAGATTATCCCGTGGAAAAATACTGGCGGGACGCCAAGATTGGCAAGATCTACGAAGGCACTTCGAACATGCAACTGGCAACTATCGCAAAACTTTTGTTAGGCGGAAAATAGGCTCAATCGCCGCTGCCCGAGCGGCGATCTTTGAAGCACCGGCGGCAGGGATTCCGCATCAGGCGCAGCCCGTAAGACTTAAGAGGCAATCCGCCTTGCTAAATATGTGCATTCAATTGCACTTTGCATCCCCTGTGCGCGCCAACCGCTTCGAGTTAAACCGCATCAATTCAATGCGTTTCCACTACGTCGACTAATGGCTCACAAGCTGCACTCGTAGGGTCGCCTGCGCTTGTGAGGCACTCTTGGGGTGGACTTTGACGATTCTGTCGGGAAGTACGGCGATTTACCCGGTTGTGGCTCCAAAGAAGAAGCGGAATCTCCTTCCGCTGCTCACGGTGGTGTTTGTCATTTCGTATGTCCTGATGACCATGCTGATCATTGAGCAGGGCGCGGCCATTCAGTCGCAGAGCAACTTAATTAAAGTTCTGATGCCCGACAGCCGTGAACTCTGGGGACTGAAGGGCAAAGCTATCGCAGATAAGGCCGCGAAGGAGCAGGCTCAGACGCATGCGCAAGCTCCGGCAGCTCAGGCGCCAGCGGATCAGGCTCAGGCAAAGGCGGGCAAACAGTCTCATCCGCAGAGCCATGTGGATAAAGCGACAAAGGCGCCGGTTCAGTTTCCGCCGATCCCGGCTGCGGATCTGGACCCGCAGCGTACGGTGCGCACGATTTAGCGGCAGGTGAAGCAGGTAGAGATTCGGTAGGTGGTGAGCGTTTACGGACGCTCGACGGTTGGCAGCAATGAAGGTTCTGACCCTAGCCTTGATGTTAAGTCTCTCGGTAGCCAAGCCGGCGCAACCGGCACGCCAGCCTTCCACGCAGGTCACGCAACACTCCAAAGGCGGACGGTGGTACTTTGCCGCCAGCGGCCACGCAGTCTACTGCTACGGACCGGTGATGACCTTGCCGCAGGCCAACGGTGATTTGCAGAAAGTTGCAACGTTCTGCCGCGACGGCCAGGCCGTGGTTCCGCTCAGGGACTAGCACGTCATCCCTTTAAAATTTGTTCACCTCTGAGCGCGCAGAGCCTGGCGTGAGGCATCACTTCTTCGGTCATTGCAATCGCTGCGTTTGGGAACGATTTTCCCTCTCGCAAGGTACACTGAAGATTCATGCCGGAACTTCCCGAAGTTGAAACTATCGCTCAGGGGCTGGCTCGCCGGATCACGGGAGATGTAATCGAATCGATATGGCTTGGCCGGAAGCCGGAGCCATTGAAATCGCCCGCGCGAGAGATTGCCGCCGCTGTCGAAGACGCTCGTATCGCGGCCGTGCGCCGCATGGGCAAGCACATCGTGTTCGATCTGGAAGCGAATGGGGTGGTGCGGCCGGCCTCGCCCACTAAAAACCAGCAGCAACTTCGAGACGGGCGAAAAGGATCAAAGACTGGGTCAACCCGGCCTCAATCGATCTCGCATGCAGACGCTGACAAGAGTGTCCGCGCCACACGGCAGTTTATTGTCCACCTCGGCATGAGTGGACGCCTGCAGGTGTGCGAAGCGCAAGAGGAAATCGCCAAGCATACCCATGCGATTGCGAAGCTGGCCTCGGGCAGGGAGGTGCGCTTCGTCGATCCGCGGCGCTTCGGGCGGCTAAGTGTGGCACGCGCCGGCGACTTCGATACAGTTGGCATCGAGCCTCTTGAAATCGATCTTGACCGCTTCGTGGCTTTGTTTCGCGGCCGCAAGACTCCGATCAAGAGCGCGCTGCTTAACCAGAAACTCCTGCGCGGCGTGGGCAACATCTACGCCGATGAGTCTTTATTCCGAGCCGGCATTCGCCCGCGCCGACGGGCTTCTACCATCGCTGGCAATCAATTCGCGAAGCTGCTCGACGGGATCAAAGAGGTGCTCAAGGAGGCCATTGCGCTCGGTGGGTCGACGATCTCGAATTACGTCGACTCCAACGGCGAGGAAGGCTTCTTCCAGTTGCAGCACCGGGTCTACGGGCGCGAGGGCGAGCCGTGCCTGGTTTGTAAGACTCCGATCAAGCGTATTGTCATTGCCGGCCGCAGCAGCCACTATTGCCCGAAATGCCAGAAGTAGTTTCGGCGAACGCTACCGAGCAACCTTCCAGGCGATTCTGATAACCTTTTTCTCCATGCCCGATTTTTCTGTTGGAGTCGATCTCGGCGGGACGAACCTTCGCATTGCAGCCGTCACTCGCGATGGCGACTTATTGGAAAAGATTACGCTCGGTACGAAGGTCATTGTTGGCCGCGATCAGGTGATCGAGGAAATGTGCGAGGCCATCGAGCGCCTTTCCGCGAAATACCGGGCGAGCGGAAAACTGCTTGGCGTGGGGATCGGCGTGCCGGGCATCATCGATATGGCGACTGGGATGCTTCGGAAATCAGCCAATCTTCCGGGTTGGGAAGACTATCCGGTGAGGGCGAAAATTGAGGGCCGGCTGGGGACCCGCGTGGTTCTCGACAATGACGCGAACGTGGCCGCGCTCGGGGAACAATGGCTGGGCGCAGCACGGGGCGTGGCAAACGTGGCTGTGGTCACGCTTGGGACCGGCATCGGCGGCGGCATTATACTGAATGGAAAAATATGGCATGGGATGAACGGGATGGCCGGAGAGTTCGGCCACGTCACCGTCGAGCCGGACGGGCTCATTTGCGGATGCGGCACTCATGGATGCGCGGAGCAGTACGCTTCGGCCACGTCGATCATGCGGATGGCTCGCGCCGCCATTGCCAGCGGAGAAGCGCCTGAGCTGGCCGCGGCCGCGTCGGCCGATCCGGAATTCGGGGCGAAGTCGATTTACGACCTTGCGCTGCAAGGGGACGTGCATGCACGCCGCATTTTCCAGAGTTTCGGACGATATCTTGGAATTTTGCTCTCGGACTTGATCAATGTTTTGAATCTGGATATGTTCGTCATCGGCGGAGGGGTTTCAAGCGCCTGGGATGCGTTCGCTCCCAGAATGTTCGAAGAGTTGCTCGATCGTTCGCTGGTTTATGCGGCGACTGCGCCGGATGATCCTTTAGGCGGCTCCGCGGGCGCAAACAACATCGCGCTCCGCGAGCGCAAGACTGTCATCACTCGCGCCCTGCTTGGCAGCGATGCGGGGCTCTATGGGGCTGCACGAGCGGTGGAATTAGTTGGTTAAGATTTCGTCGCTCGGAGTTGGTCAGGAAGAAAAATGCCGCAACACAAATTTAAAGTGAAGCTGATCGGCGAACACGGCAAGTCGACGGCCGCGCTCAAGCCTCCATTCGACGTGGTTGAAGTGTTTCAGCGCAAAGGCCGCGTGCCGGTGAAGGGGACGATCAACGGCTTTCCCTTCCGCAGTTCGCTAATGAACATGGGCGACGGACATATGATGGCCGTGAACGCCGAAATGCGCGCCGGTGCGAAGTGCATGGGTGGAGACACCGTATCGGTTGTCATGGAACTCGATGAGGAAGAGCGCAAAGTGGAGGTTCCGGCGCCGCTTCGAAGGATTATTTCCAGCGATGCGAAGACAAAGGAAGCGTGGGACAAGCTTTCGTTCACTCACCAAAAGGAATGGGTGCGCGCCGTAGAAGATGCGAAAAAGCCGGAGACGCGGGAAAAGCGGATTGCGGCTATGTTGGACGCGCTGCGGAAGAATAAGCGCGGGAAGTAGCGCGTAGACCTTTCGCCGCTTCTAAAAACGCCCGGTTCTGTTCGGGTGTTCCGATCGTGACTCGCATGCAATCCGGCGCGCCCCACGCGCCGAGTGGACGCACGGCTACACCTTGTTCGCGCAAACGATCGGCAACCGCCGCGGCATCTTCCCCTAGATCGCAGTACAAGAAATTCGCCGAGGTTGGAGCCACGCGATAGCCGAGGCCTTCCAACTCCTGCATGAGAAAGCGAGCCTGCACCGCGTTGCTCTCGACCACGCGCTGAATGTGTTTCGTGTCATCGAGCGCAGCGATCGCAGCTGCCTGGGCCAGCGACGGAACTGAATAAGTGTTTCGCATGCGCGCGCAGTATCCGAGCAGTTCGGCCGGGCCGAGGCCGTAGCCCACGCGCAATCCGGCGAGCCCATATGATTTGGAAAAAGTCCGCAGGACGACAACGCTCAGGCCCTGATGAACATAATCGAGCGAGTTCGAATAGATCATCCGCCGCAGCGCGGCAAAATGTTGAGCATATTCGCAGTAAGCCTCATCGAGCACCAGGACCACGTGCGCGGGAAGGCGCTCGAGGAAATGCTCGACAACGTCCGCCGGCAGCATGGTGCCGGTGGGGTTATTCGGGTTTGCGAGAAACACAATGCGCGTATCGGAATCGATGGCTTCGAGAATCGCGGCGGGATCGATGGTGTCTCTATTCTTGTGCTCGTTTTGGCGCATTGGCGCTTCGATGAGGCGCGCCCCGGTGGCGTGCACGGCCATGGCATACACAATGAAGGAGCGTTCGCTGGTCACGGCGTTTAGACCGGGCACGAGCAGCGTCTGGCAGAGAAGGCTGAGCATCGCCGTGGAACCCGCCGTTACCATTACCTGTTCAGGAGGCAGGCGGTGATGGGCCGCCAGCCTTAGACGAAGCTGCGTGCAATCGTCATCGGGATAAAGATTGCTCGCGCTCAACTGGCTTCGCATTGCGTCCAACGCGAGCGGGGAGGGGCCGAAAGGATTTTCGTTGGAATCGAGTTTGATCAGCGGACGCTGCTCGAACTCCTGCAACACCGAAACCGGTGCGTTCGCCGCGCCCATGTCACGTGCGGGCTTGGAGACTAAATCAAAAAAACGGGACATGCTTGCCGCATCATGCCACGGATGGCTTGCTTCGCGCTACGGGTTTATTCACAGCCGTGCGGAGCCGGTCAACTTCCTGCGCGGTCAACTCGCGAAACTTGCCGGGAGGAACATCGAGCGTGAGCGGGCCGTAGCGGACGCGTTTGATTTTTTCCACATGATGCCCGACTTTTTCGAACATACGGCGGATTTCGCGGTTGCGCCCTTCGACGAGGGTCACCTCGTACCACGGGTTCTCCGCTTCCTTAATGAGCTTGATTTGCGCGGGAGCGGTTCGCACCCGGCGCCCATCGCCGGTCTCGATGGAAACTCCGGCCCGCAATTTTTCGAGCTCCGAGCCGCCCGGGGTGCCGGAAACCTTCACCACATAAGTCTTCGCTACATTTGACACGGCTTTCATCAGCTTGTTTGCCAGGTCGCCGTCGTTAGTGAGAAGCAAGAGGCCTTCGCTGGCGTAATCCAACCGGCCGACCGGATAGACGCGCTTTTTGACGCCGCGAATCAACTGCATGACAGTCGGCCGATTTTCCGGGTCGCTCATTGTCGTGACGTAGCCTTTAGGTTTGTTCAGCAGCAGATAGACGTGATGCTGGGCGCCATGCAGCAGTTTTCCGTTCACGCGGATGTGGTCGGTCTCGGCATCTGCCTTGGTTCCAAGTTCTGTGACTACCGTGCCGTTCACTTTCACGTGGCCGCCGCTGATCAATTCTTCAGCTTTGCGGCGGGAAGCGATTCCGGCGGCGGCGATAATTTTTTGGAGACGTTCGGCCGGCATGGGATTTTTTGCTGTGCTAGATATCGTGTTTAAAGAATGTAGTTTCGGCGCTGCAGAGCGGCCTAAATCGATAGCGTGTTTAGGCGCTGGATTTCAAATCCGAGTCTTGCGCGACCTGGTCCTCGGCTTCGCCGGCTTGGCCCGAACTATTCTCGCCGGCAGGCATCAGTTCGCCCTGGAAGGACTCCGCCACCAGTTTTTCGAATTCTTCCATGCTGGGCAGTTCGTTGACGTCTTTCAGGCCGAAGCGCATCAGGAATTCTTTGGTGGTTTTGTAAAGGATGGGCCGTCCGATGACCTGCTTGCGGCCGGCGGTGGTAATCAACTTGCGGTCGAGCAAGGTGGCGATCACTCCGCCGGAATCGACGCCGCGAATCTCGCTGATTTCGGGCACGGTGACGGGTTGTTTATAGGCAATCACGGCCAGGGTTTCGAGCGCGGGCAGCGAGAGGCGAATCGGCGGCTTCAAACTCTTCGCGAAGCTGCGGACGAGTTCGTGCTGCTCGGGCTTGGTCGACATGCGGTACCCGCCGGCGACCTGGCGAATTTCAATGCCGTGAGCCTGCGAGGCGTAATCGGCGGCGAGTTCCTCCAGCGCCGCACGCACACGCGACTTGATTTCGGGGTCGCCGGCCGCACCTTCGGCAATCACCGATTCTTTCACCAGATGAAAGATCTGATCGCTGGTGATGGGCGTTTCCGCCGCGTAAATGATGGCTTCGAGCTGAGCTTTTAAACTCATAAGAAAGTGGATGGCGACCGGCGGTTGCCGCTCCAAAAAATCAATGCTCCGAGCCGGCCACTAATCGATCACCGCGTTTCTATCTCCAATCGTCGCGCACGGCCGCGTGCTCACTCATGATCTCATCGAAGTGCGTGTGTTTGCGAATGGCGATTTCGCCGAACAGCCGATCCTGGCGCACCTGAATCGCCTGCAGACGCACGAGCTCGAGCAGGGCCAGGAACATGCACACCAGCGCTGGCCGAGACTCCACGCGCATCAGCAATTGTTTCAGGCGGATTGGCCTGGTTTCCAGAGCCAGGCGCTGCCGAAGATAGTTGATCATCTGCCCGACCGTGACGGTTTCTTCGTCGACGCTGATGATGGGCCGCGTGCGCAGGCGTTCCAGCACCTGCTGAAAGGTTTTCACCAGGTCGATGACGTCGGCGGCGATCTCCGGCTCGGCGCCCTCGGCGTCGATAAATTCTTTCAACGCAGGATTCGTCAGAACTGCGTCTTCGATCTGCTGTTTCTGCAAAAGCATCTGCGCGGCGGATTTGAATTTCTCGTGTTCGAGGAGGCGGTTCACCAGTTCGGTTCGCGGGTCCTCGAGCTCTTCGGCCTTCGCCGAGGGATCGCGCGGCAGCAGCATCTTCGACTTGATGTGAATCAGAACCGCGGCCATATAAATGAAGTCGGCGGCAACGTTGACGTCGAGTTCGCGAATCTTTTCGACGTAGGCGAGGTATTGCTCGGTGATGCGGGCGATGGGAATGTCGTAGATGTCGATATCCTGCTTGCGAATCAGATCGAGGAGCAGGTCGAGCGGACCTTCGTAAACGTCGGTGACCGAGACCGCAAATGGAGAATCGCTTTCCTGCCGGTCCTGGCCATTGGCCGCATGTTTGGCCCTAGGCTTCGATTCGTGCCGCCGGGTGGCCGTTTCGGACGAATGGTTGGGCACGACGAACGGAGCCGCATCCGGCGTGATCTCCGTCGATCGAACAACGTTCACTTTCATGCTATTGGCCACCGTCCGGTTTCGGTTTCTCGTAGGCAAGTGTCATGCCCATGGCCGCGCGGGCGTCGTCCATTGTTGCGGCGGCGGTCTTTCGCGCCCGCTCCGAGCCTGCCTCCAGAATATCCCAAGCGAGCCGGGGATTGTCCTCGAATTTCTTGCGGCGTTGCTGCATAGGACTCAGCAGTTGCACCAGCGCATCGGCGGCCCAACCCTTGCATTCGATGCAGCCGATGCCCGCCGAGCGGCAGCCCTCATACACCTTCGCCATGGTTTCTTTGCCGCTGAAAATCTTATGCAGATCGCCGACCGGACACACGTCCGGATTTCCTGGGTCCGACCTGCGCACGCGTGCCGGATCGGTCACCATGGTCTTCAGTTTTCGCCGCACTACGGGTTCGGGATCGGTGAGCAGGATCGTGTTGCCGTAGGACTTCGACATCTTGCGGCCGTCGGTGCCGGGCAGCTTTGGGGCTATGGTCAGCAACGACTGGGGTTCGGGGAAAACGTCACCGTAGAATCCGTTGAAGCGGCGCGCGATCTCGCGAGTCAGTTCGACGTGAGCGACCTGGTCTTCACCTACCGGAACCACGTCTCCCTTGTAAACGAGGATGTCGGCGGCCTGCAGAACGGGATATCCGAGAAATCCATAGGTTCCGAGATCTTTATCCTGAATATTCTCACGCTGCTCTTTGTAGGTCGGCACGCGTTCGAGCCAGCCCAGCGGAGTGATCATCGAGAAGAGCAGGTGAAGCTCCGCGTGCGCCGGAACATGAGACTGAATAAAGATGACCGACTTTTCCGGATCGAGCCCGGCTGCCAGCCAGTCGAGGGCGACCTGGAGCGAGTTCTGCTTTACGCGTGAAGTGTCGGCATAGTCGGTGGTGAGCGCGTGCCAGTCGGCTACTTCGAAGTAGCACTCGTATTCATCCTGCATGCGCACCCAGTTGTCGAGGGCGCCTACGTAGTTTCCCAAGTGCAGCTTTCCGGTAGGGCGCATGCCGCTGAGCACGCGTTTACGTGATTTGCTCGAAGATGTCATCGGTTCTTAATTTGCGATCTGGCCATCCAACAGAGGCAGATCGCCACTCTGGCGCTGGAATTCAAAGCTTGCAGCATGGTGCGAGGGTATTGTCGATACTACCATGCCGGTGTGAGGGCGGCTCCCGGCCTCCGGCCGGGTAGTGGTGCAGGTTGGCTTACGCGAAAAGCCGGTTACACGGGAGATCCTTCGCTACGCCTGAAAAACGGCTACGCTCACGACGACGCCGCAGGAGGATTTTGAGCTTTCAACTCTTGCTTCGCTCATGCTTTATAATTCGCGGTCCAACGCCTTACCCTTTGGATCGCCGGCATGCCGCATCTCGCCCGCAAACTTCGGTTCACCGATTATTTCACGCTCGGCTGGGGCACCATGGTCGGCGTCGGCTGGCTTGTGGTCATGGACGACTGGCTTTCGCGTGGAGGAGCGCTGGGCGCGCTTCTGGGCTTCGCCATTGGCGGCACGGTTTTGTTTCCCATCGGATGGGTCTATGGCGAACTCGTGGCCGCCATGCCGGATGCGGCCGGGGAAATCGCATACACGGCTGCGGCATTCTCGCGCTCCATCAGCTTCGCCACGGGATGGATGATGATGCTCGCCTACTTCATCGTGTGTCCGTGGGAGGCGGTTGCGGTTGGCCGCATCGCCGGCTATATCGTTCCTTCGCTCGACTCGGTTGAACTTTACCGTATCGCTGGCCGCCCGGTTTACCTTCCACATCTCCTCATCGGTCTCGGCCTGACGGCGCTGCTTACTACGCTGAACTATCGCGGTATCCGGCTTAGCGCGACGTTTCAGAACTGGACGGCTTTCGGAACGATTGCTCTATTTCTGATTTTTGTGGCGCTCGGAGTCACCAAAGGGGCACCGCGCAATTTTCCGCCGCTGTTTACTCACGCGCCTCTGGTTTCATTTCTGCTGGTGGTGCAGATCGTGCCTTACTTCATGACGGGCTTCGAATCGGTCAGTAAAGCTTCCGAAGAAGCCACGGCGGGGTTTGAGGAGCGCGGATATTTTCGCGCGATCAGCATGGCTGTTGTTGCCGGAATTCTTTTCTACACGGCCATCATTGCCGCCGTGGCATTTGTCGCTCCGTGGCATGAGCTAATTGGCGAGAAGTTTATGACCGCGGTGGCATTTCATCGAGCGGTGGGCTCGCGTTGGATTGTGAACATCGTATTGGCGGCCGCGCTGATGTCTCTGGTGAAATGCTTCAATGGCAATTTCGTCGCAGCCAGCCGTATGGTGTTCGCTCTCGGACGCCGTGGTTTGATCGATGGGCGCGCCGGCCGAATTCATCTTCAATATCAAACGCCTTCGGTCGCCGTTCTTTCGATCGGCATTGCAACTGGCGCATGCATGCTGCTGGGTGACGCTATTCTTGTTCCGATCACCGAAGTTGGGTCGGTTGCGTGTGCGACAGGATGGGCCGCAACCTGCGCCGCGTATCTTGCAATGAGCCGCGCTGGAACGCTCGCGGGACGAACGAAGGTCACGGCTGTAAAATACTTCCTCGGTGGTTTTGGATTGACGGTGGCTGTTGCAATGCTGCTGATGAAGGTGGTTCCGGCGGTCCCTGGGCACTTCACGATTTACGAATGGTTGGCGTTGGGGATTTGGGTTGTGCTCGGCGCGATTGCTCGACGGCGTGCAGCAGTGGTTTGATTAACTCCTGTTAAAAGGAAATCGATGAAGGTCAATAAACTGAATTGGATCCTTGTCGCTCTTTGTTTTGCGGCGCATTTCTCGCTTGCACAATCTTCTTTCGATCTCGTTATCACCAACGGCCATATCGTGGATGGCACCGGTTCACCCTGGTATTCGGGCGACGTTGGGATTCGCGACGGAAAAATTGCCGCGATCGGCAATCTCGCGGTCGCGCCGCGCAAGCGCACGATCGACGCAGCCGGCAAAGTCGTCGCTCCGGGATTCATCGACATGCTTGGACAATCGGAGCTGACGATCCTCGTCGAACCACGCCTGCCATCGAAGATCTATCAGGGGATTACGACCGAGATTACCGGCGAAGGCAGTTCGATCGCACCGTTGAACGACGCCATCATACAAACCGATCACGCCGGCTACGATCACTATCACATCACTGCCGACTGGAGGACGTTTCGCCAGTATTTTACGCGACTGGAAAAACAGGGAATGGGAATCAATCTGGCCAGTTACGTTGGAGCCACGCAGGTGCGCCGCATGGTGCTCGGCGACGACGATAAGCAGCCCACGCCCGAACAACTGGAGCAGATGAAAGCCCTGGTGCGCGAGGCCATGAAGGACGGTGCGTCCGGAGTATCGACTTCGCTTGAATACGCTCCGGCGCCTTATGCGAAGACCGACGAACTGATTGCGCTGGCAGCGGAAGGCGGCAAGTTCGGAGGAATTTATTCGACGCACATGCGCAACGAAAGCGACTCGATAATCCCCGCGATTGACGAAGCTTTGCGCATTGGCCGCGAGGCGCACGTGCCGGTAGAAATCTGGCATATCAAAGTTGCCGGAAAACAGAACTGGGGACGCATGCCCGAAGTGGTGGCCAAAATTAATGCGGCGCGCGCGAACGGCGCCGATGTGACCGCCGATACCTACGCCTACACTGCATGGTTCAACGATTTCTCCGCGTTCGTTCCACCGTGGGCGCATGATGGCGGGGCGGCGAAGCTGGTGGAGCGATTGAAAGATCCCGCAGCCCGCGCCCGCATTCGGAAAGACATGCTCACGCCTTCGGGCGACTGGGACAACGAGTGGCAGGAGATTCCCGGGCCCGAGGCGATCATGATCGGGGTGGTGCAGAATCCGAAAATGCTACCGCTGCAGGGGAAGCGCCTGTCGGAGATCGCCAAGCTCTGGGGGAAAGATCCGATCGACACGCTGCTCGATTTTCTGATTGACGACCCTTACGCTGGGGTCGCCGTCTTCGGCATGTCGCAGCCGGATGTAACGCTTGCGCTGCAACAGCCCTGGGTGGCGATTGACAACGATTCGTCGGGAACTTCGCCCGAAGGAATTCTGGGAGAGGAGCATCCGCATCCGCGGGCATATGGGACGTTTCCGCGGATATTGCGCAAATACGTTCGCGAAGATAAGGCGTTGACGCTGGAAGATGCGATCCGCAAATGTTCGGCGTTGCCGGCGCAGCGGCTTCGCCTCACCGACCGCGGAGTTCTGAAGGCGGGGATGTGGGCTGATGCCGTGATCTTCGATCCCGCAACCGTACGCGACGTTGCAACTTTCGATAATCCGAATCAGCTTTCGCAAGGGATGGACTACGTGCTGGTGAACGGTGTCCCCGTGATCGATAACGGCAAAATGACAGGGGAATTGCCGGGGAAAGTTTTGCGCGGACAGGGATATGTCCCGTAGCCTTGGCCAGAGATGTTCCTGGTTGATTGAGAGTTGAAGGACTAGGGTTTCAGCTGCGCTTGCGTCTGCGGCGCCGGAACCAAGGCTACGCGCGGCTCTGCGAGCGTTCCCTGGATGCTGTAGGCCGCGGCGCCACTGGCGTTGACGCTCTCGCCTTGAGTCAGTTTGAAATCCAGATCGCGTCCCAGGGAGGCGGTCCCGCTGACTTCATATGTGCCTGACGGCGAGACCAGTTTCCCTTTGGCAATTTCGATTTCCCCCTCGTGCAGGCGCGCCTGGACATCCCAGCGATCGATTCTCAACGGAGAATCGCCGGCGTTCAGCGCGATGTGCGGCAACGCGCCGGTACGCAAGTCGAGTTGCAATTTAGCGTCTACCGATTGCCAATCCAGACTGGATGACTTGAACTGATAACTTCCGGTCAAAGTTCCGGAGACCCAATCATCATTCATGGCTTCGGCCACCTGAGATAAGGAAATCGCAGTCAGGGTTCCGTTCCCTGTGCAGGCGGGAGATGTGCCCGCAAAATCGAACTGCCAGTCGCCTTTATATTTTCCACCCAGGAGGTTGGCGTGGAGATCTGAAATCCTGAGAGTGTCGCGGTCTAGATTCAGCGAAGCTGAAACGCGGTTTGCGACAATGTTGTGGACCAGCAGTTTTGCTGCGCCGATTTTTCCACTCGCCCGCAGGGTCGGCAGAATCGAGGGCGCTGCGGGCTGACTGGCCAACACCTGATACCATCGGCGCTCGCTCGCTGCAGGATGCAGCCACTCTTTCAGTTCGCCGAGAGCGACTTGTTCGGTGTTCAGGTCGAAGTTGACAATGCACGCGCCCGGAGTGCCGCAATTGCGCGGCAGAGTCACCAGGCCTGTCCAGTCTGCGTTAGCGGCGACAGCATTCAACTTGTCGATGCGAACTTCATCCGGCGATATCACCATCTGCGCCGAGGAAAGTTCGACAGGGCCACCGAGCCCGCGTACATTTGCGCGAAGGTTATGGAGTTGGGCCTTTCCGGTGAGTTCCGGCGCGGAGAAGTTCGAGGAACCCTCCGACACATTTTTCGTCCACGAGCCGGCGATTAACAAATCCATCTGCGCCACGCCATCGACATTGGCCTTGATTGCCGGCACGCCGAGGAGGCTGGCGAGCCGCAAGGTGTTCGCGATTTCTGCTTCGCCGCGAATTTCGAGGCCGTAACCTGATTTTCCGAACCAGCCTCGCGCCTGTGCCGGTAAAGGCCGGCCCAGCGCGAGAGGGAACGGCCCATATTCAAGGCGCAATCCCGTCACCGGCACCGACTCGCCAGCGAACCTGCGCGGCGATTTGTCTCTCGAATTCCGATGCGCCTCTGAGTCCACGACGAAGGGCACAGTTCCGGGAGAAACCTCCACCTTGTTGCTTGCCGACTGCAGGCGAAGATCGCCGATCTCGCCGCGGCCCTGGAGCCTGGCTTCGCGGCCTGACTCTGGATCCTGCTTCACGACAAAGTCGCCTTGCACACTTCCGGAAGCCACCAGATCCGGGGGAAGGTTTTGTTTCATGCGAAGAGCCAGTTGCGCTGCGGCATTTGCGGGGATGTTATCGAGATTCAGAGAGAGGCTGATTCTGTGGACTCCGATTGCTCCGGCGTCGCCATGCAGAGTCATCATGCCGTTGCCCACGGGCGCGCTACAGAAAATTTCGTGCGCCATGTGCTCCGCCGAGTTGTACTGGGCATCGCAGTGCGCCTGCAAGCGCATGCCGCTGGAGATCGAAATGTCGTAGCGGCGAAAATTGTCGATGGAAGATTCGGCGCTGATCTGCAAGCCGGCTGGAGTGCCGTTGAGGGTCGCGTCGACGCGCCATTCTCCGCGCCAACCCCGATCGCTGCCTGAAATGAGCTTCGATAATTGTCCAAGCTGCACGCGATCCCATTCGAGACTGAACTGCAGTGGAGTTTCGTGCAGGCTGGGAGCGCGTTGCCAGGTGCCGTTCACGCGGAGTACTCCGGCATCGTTCAGGTTCATATCGGTACGCAGCGGCTGCGCGCGCAGGCGCACTCCCCAGATATTCTCGGATTCCTGCCAGAGGGCAAAGTCCGCATCCAGCAGCGCGTAAGACTTCTTCACCGGGCCAGCTTTGAAATTGATGCGGCCCGAACTGGCTTCGATGTAGGGGAAGCCCGGACGCGTCTCCGATTTCGATTTTGCGGTGGGAGCAGTGGGGGTGCGCGCGGTGCGTTCGAGCAGATCTTCCAGATTCCACCGGCCATCGGCGCTGCGCACCAGATTCACACTGGGCTCGGTCAACTCCAGGCGCGAGACGTCGAGGCGGCCGCGGAGCAGCGAGGAGACGCGGACGACGGCGGTCACTTCCGAGGCGCGCAGGATCGGCTCCGCGCCGAATGCCGGGTCTTCTTCGATCACGAGATTTTCAAGATCGAAACCGGGGCGGGGAAGAAAGCGCAGTTGGACCGCGCCAATCTCGACGGGCCGCGCGACTGCTCGGCTGATGGACGCTGCAATGCGTGCCTTGAGCCGCGACACACCAGGGCGGACGAGAAACAAAATCAGCAGAATCGCAACTGCCGCGATTGCCGCCCGCCGTTTGGAGGAGAGTTTCACCGCACAACTTTCAATGTCCGCTTCCAGCGCGTCTCGTCAAAGAAGTGCAGCACCACATGCGCCAGGAAGCCGATACGATCCGTGACGCCGGTTCTCTGATACTGGTCGGCTGGAGTTTCAAAGGACCAATAGATAAACATGGGGCGGCCAATGACGTTTTCCTTCGGAATAAATCCCCAGTAGCGGCTGTCCAGACTCACTCCGCGGTGATCGCCCATGGCGAAATAATGGCCGGGAGGCACGACTAGATCGCCGTCTTGAATGTATTGCGGCAGCTCGCTCTCCCAGATCGGCGAGATATTCGGATCTTCGGGCGCCACGGCAGGGAAATTGTTGCGGTAGGAATCGGAAGGATCGTCGCGATCATGCAGCACATAGGGCTCGTTCAACTTCTCGCCGTTGCGATAGACCTCGCCATTCCGCAGATGAATGTGGTCGCCGGGTACGCCGATGATTCTTTTCACGACGTAAGTTCCGGCATAGGCGGCATCGGGATGAAGGAATACGACGATATCCTGCCGATGCACGGTGCGGTAAGGGATGATCGGCCCGATCCACGGCGTGTTGGGGGCGAACGCGATGCGGTTCACGAACACATGGTCGCCGATGAGCAGAGTGTCTTCCATGGAACTGGAGGGAATCTCGAATGCCTGCACGACGAAGGTGATGATGAACAGCCCCGTCACCAGGACCGCCGCCAGCGATGCCAGAAACTCGACGGTGGTCTCGCGCGGTTTCTCTTCGATTTCGGGAGTTGCCTTGTTGTTCTGTTTTGTCGCCACTGTGTTTAATTTTGCCAAATTTTCCGTCCGTTCGATTTTCGGGATTTCCGCAGGCGCCGGGTCAGTTCACCAGGCGCAGGGTGCGATTCCAGCGGGTGATTTGAAACAGATGTGTGACCGCATAGCCAAAGCGATAAAGCTTATCTGCGACAGAAGTGGGCATCACCGGCTCTTCCGCGCCCCGCACCGACCAATAAATCAAAAGCGGCCGGCCGATGATGTTCGCCGCCGGAACGAAGCCCCAGTAGCGGCTGTCATAACTGTCGTCGCGGTTATCGCCCATCACAAAATAATGGCCTTCAGGAACAATGAGCTGCCCGTCTTCCACCAGCTTGCGCAAGGTCAGCCACCACTCGGGGGTTTCGCCGGGCGCCACATCAAGCCGGGGAAAGTCGTCGCGGAATAAATCGTTCGCGGGGCGGCTGAAATGGGCATAAGGCTCTTTCAGCGGCTGCCCGTTCACAAAAACCTGTTTATTTACCAGGCGAACGCGGTCGCCGGGCACGCCGATTACGCGCTTCACAAAATGCTGGGCCGGAGTCACCGGATAATGAAACACCACGATGTCTCCGCGGTGAACGCGCCGGTAGGGCATCAGGCGGTCGGCAATGCTGCCAGCGCCATAGCATAGCTTGTTGACCAAAAGATAGTCGCCCACCAGCAGCGTGTTCTGCATGGAGGGAGAAGGAATCTGGAACGCCTGCACCACGAAGGTGATCACAAAGATAGCGATAACCACTGTGCCCAGCAACGACTGCAGTGAACCAATCACATCCGACCCCAGGGTTTCAACATTCTTTCGTGTGCGCGAAAGGCGCTCGTCAACCCCAACAGGTTCAGAAACCGCCTCAGAAACCGGCGCCGACGACATGTGAAAATCCGAATAATTCATCCATTTCACTAACGAGGCTGCTCCGTTCGTTTCTGTCGCCAGCCTCGATATAAATTCATCCCTACTTTTCGGCCGGGCGCAATCCGCGTGCTATCTTCGATTCCGCCGATTGGGCTCGCGACGCAAGATAAGCAAGCACCTGCCGGGCCGCATCCTGCTCGGCGGTTTTCTTCGTGGAACCCTGGGCGCGCCCTACGAACTCTCCTCCGGACTCGCCGTTCTTCGTGTTAAGACGCGCTTCGACGGTAAAAATCTTGTTGTGCTCGGGACCGGCTTCCTGCACCAGAACATAGGATGGCTGCGGCATGCCCAATCCCTGCAAAGCTTCCTGAAGCGCCGATTTGAAATCGGTCATGGGCAGCGCGCCGCCATCGCGCTCCATGTTCTCGAATTCGGGAATCAGAATTTCACGCAAAATAAACTCCCGCGCCGGTTCCATGCCGCCATCCAGGTAAATCGCCGCCAGCACCGCTTCGAGAGCGTCTACGAGCAATGCGCGCTTGCCGCGGCCGCCACTTTTTTCTTCGCCCCGCCCGAGCCGAAGGTAGTGTCCCAGCTCCAATTTTTGCGCGACGCGAATCAGATGCCGTTCGCTTACCACGTGGGCGCGCAATTTCGAAAGCTCGCCTTCGCGGAACTTGGGAAAGCGCTGGAACAATTCTTCGCTGGTCACCAGCGACAAGACTGCGTCGCCAAGAAATTCCAACTGTTCGTTATCGTCGACGCGTACTTTGGTTGTACCCGGCTGCTGGGACTCCAGTTCGCGCGCCTGCGAACTGTGGGTCAAAGCTTGCTCAATTACGCCCCGGCGCCGGAAGTGATATCCCAGCGCCGATTCCAGCGCGGCAATTTCCCGTTCCTTCATAAAGGAGGGTTCGAGTACATCCCGATCACTTGGCAGGTGGCGCGGCGCCTCCCGTCAACTGGGTCAAGCGGTCTTTTTCCTTGCGCGCGGCATCTCCGGCGCCGGTGCCTTCCTTGGTCAAACTCACGGCTTGATCGGCATACTTCAGCGCCTCGGGATATTTGCTCTGCATATCGAGCGAAACCGAAAGCCGGAAGATGGCAACCGGATCGGGCTGCTGGGGAAATGCATCGATCGACTTGCGCAAATCGGCTTCCGCATTCGTCCAATTCTTTTGATTGAAATCGATTGTGCCCAGGATTGCGTAAGCATCCGAACGCAGAAATGACTTGAACGCGTTCAGTTGCTCGGGAGGATAGCCTGAAGTTGGAACATCGGTGTCGATGGTGACCAGCGCGCGCTCGGCGTCTTTTCTCGCTTCCGCCAGCCGCTGATCGCGGTCGAGATCGGTATCGCGGGTGCGCTCGGCGAGCACTTGCGCGACGCCGATGAGGGCTTCCGGATCGTCCGGGTCGTAGGTCAGTATTTTCTGCGCGATCTCGATCATCTTGTCGCCGTTGTTGGCCTGCTGATAGGAGTGCATGACGGACTTGTAAAGCAGGGGACGCAACTCGCTATCGGGGAACTTCGCGGCAAAATCGGCCGCGGCTTTTTCCTGGGCCGCGGGATCGGTAATGGCCGACGCGGTCTTGTAGGCGTCAAACTCGGGTTGCGTCTTGGCCTGCGGGGGACGCTTTCCCGCGGGCGCGGTCTGGGCAGCGCCGGTGCCCGCGGCTTGTCCTGCGGGCGCGGCTTGCGAGTTCGACTGCCCCGAGTTTTTGTTGTCGCCCTGCGCAAAACCGTTCTGCGTGAAACTGCACGCTATAAGTGCCAGCACTGCGATCAATGTCGCCGCTCTTGTCATGCTATCTCCTCGGAAATATTTGGTGATTGAGTAATTTGGTAATTGGGGAATTTAAAGAGCTTTGCACCAGAAATCGCCCAACTACCGAATTTCCAAAATGCCTTTTATTGCGGTTGCGGCTTGGTCGGAGGCTCGTAGGCCTGTGCCAACCCCCGCTCCGCCGCCGCCTTCACTTCCGGCAACGCCGCCCCCGCGGTTAATGCCGCACGGTATTGTTCCATCGCCGCATCGCGATCTTCTTTCATGTCGAGGATTCTTCCCAGATACACGTGCGACCAGCCGACAACTTTCGGATCGTTCGAGGCCTCGATCGCCTTGTGAAAATTGTCTTCGGCGCCATCGCGATTTTTGTTCGCCACGGCAACTTCCGCAAGAATAAACAGCGCGCGGCCCCGATCTCCGATTTTTTTGTCGAGCGCCGCCTGCGCCAGCTCCTGCGCGCCTTTGGGATCGCCAGCCGACAGCCGCTTCTCCGCGGTGATGAGCAGCCGCCGCTCTTCGGGACGCGACAACCTTACCAGTTCCGGCGCCGCAGCGCTGGCAAATTGTACTTCAGTCGCGGCTTTCTCTTCCTTCTTTATATCGACGGCGTCAAGAATGCCGGCGTATTCTCCGCTGATTCCAGCGGGATCTTTTTCGAAGGCGACGACCGCGTTATAAAAGTGCCTGGTGAGAATGTAGCCCTGCTTTACCGCGTCGTCGACGGCTTGCGCGCGCATCGCCTCTTCGGCTTTGTTTCCGCTGGTTCGAATCTCGATTGCGCGTACCAGGCACTCCGTCACCAGCAGGGAAATGTCACTTTTGAAGCTCTCTTCCAGCGGCGCCCGCTTGACCGCCTGCAATAGCGGCTGCAAGCGCTTGATTGCGGTGTAGTGCTTTTCGGCGAGGGGATCGAGTTCGTAGTGCAAGAACGTATGCCGGATCTGATCCATCTTCAACCCCGCTTCGGGCGACGATCCGGCTGCGACCGGCGATGGAAAGACGACAACGTAATAGGCCGTCCCGTAATTGCGGGCGTCGGTTTCGTTGGGCGAACCCATGAAATCGAGATACACGGTAAAGGTTCGTCCCAAGTACTGCGCCGACGGCTGCTTCAGGTAGACTTCGGTGTCGAAGACCATCTTCGCCAGCGGCTCGTGATAGCGGCGGACGGCGGCTAAATACTCGAAGCGGTGCCGCTCCCAAATGCCGTGGATACCGGCCTTTTCGTAGAATTTCTCGAGCAAAGTTCCCAGCCCGGAGATCGCATTGGCATCGGGCGGCAAATCTTCTTCTTTGGTCCGCGGCATAAAGTGCGGGGCGCCATCCATGTAGAGGGCCAGAGAAATGTACTGCGACAAATTGCGGTTCGAGTCCCTTGAGGCCACGTGGCGGTCGAGAAAATCGCAAACTTGAGATTGGGCGGCTTGCGCTTCTCCGGAAGATCGAATGTTGCGTTCGACCTCGGCGCGCACTCGGCTGCGCGTCGGGTCCGAGATTGCCAGATCCTGATCGTAGCCGCAGGCGTTCAGCGCGGTGAGAACTGAGAAAATGGTTTCGCTGGTATCGAGCGTGATCGGAATCTGATTGGCGTCGTTAGATGCGGCCGGTTTCGGCGGAGCCGGCTTCGGGGCGGGCTGTTTCGACGAAGATTGTTTCTGGTTTGGCGCCTGGTTGGCCGGCTGGGGTTGAGTTGGCGCGACGGGCGGCTCCTGATTTTCCTGCCTGGTTTGTACGCTGCTGCTTTCCGCGGCGGGATTCGCTTCTTGCGTGCCTTTATCTGGCTGGGCCTTCTTTGAATCCGAACCTTGGGGAACGGGCTGCTGCGGCTGAGTGGATTGTGGCTGACTTTGCGAGTTGGGATCGGGCGTACCCTGATTTTGCGACGCTGGAGTTTGCGAAGTCTGATCCTGCGCCATACTGCGCGGCTGCATCACTCCGAGAAGCGCCGCCGACAGCAGGGCGGCAAACCACGCACTTCGCACTGGCAAGCTCAGGAACTCCTCCAAAGATGGTTGTTGGCCGAGCGGGAACTAAACCTCAAGTGTAAGGACTTCGCCTGGGAGAATCAAACCGCGGCGGGGGCGTACATGCCGGCGGCCCTCCCACCCGTACGGCCCCAACCGGCCCCGATGGGTGCTTACTCGGGTGCGGTCGTTCCCTGAGCACGCGCGGGCGAGCAAAGGAGGTTTGAGTGCAAAGGCTGATTGCATCAGCCATGCGCTAAACTGGGGCCGCCGGTATTTCAGTACGAAGAGGAGTCCTACGTGGAAAAACGTCAGAGCATTGCGGTGATCTTGTGCCTGGGGATAGGCCTGGCGTTGTCGGGGCTCACTATGGCGCAGTCCTCACAGGGGTTGGGTCACGAGACGAATCATGCAGATCGCGAGCCGCCCGGACTGCATGATTTCGATTTTTTATTCGGACACTGGCAGGTCCATCATCGAAAGCTGAAGTATCGCCTCGTCAACAGTCATGAGTGGATCGAATTCGAAGGGACATTATTCTGCCAGCCACTGATGGGTGGCTACGCTAATGTCGACGACACCGTTTTCGAAGTTCCGGGCGGCACTTACCGCGGCGTAGCTCCCCGATCGTTTGACGCCAAGACGGGGCAATGGTCTATCTGGTGGATGGATAGCAGGACGCCACTGGCGCCGATGGATCCGCCGGTGAGAGGCAGCTTTCACAATGGCATAGGAACGTTCTATGCGAACGACGATGCAGAAGGCGGGAGACCAGTCCGCACACGGCTCCTATGGTCCGGGATCACACCCACCTCAGGTCACTGGGAGCAG
>Ga0210391_10000626_pt1 | contig 35698 bp, 37 predicted proteins | sample IncBWC12OmetaG_FD_160573 | JGI IMG/M metagenome (GOLD analysis project Ga0210391, IMG submission 160573) | Forest soil microbial communities from Barre Woods Harvard Forest LTER site, Petersham, Massachusetts, United States - Inc-BW-C-12-O ...
GCTCAAAGTGCACCTTCTGCCTGTGGCCGCAGACCGTCGGCGGCCATCGCTACCGGGTGCGCTCGGCTGAAAATGTCATCGCTGAAGTGCGCTGGATCAAGGAGAACATGCCGGAAGTGAAGGAAATCATGTTTGATGATGACACCTTCACGGACAGCTCCGCGCTGCCGCGCGTTGAAGCGATCGCCAAGGGCATGGGGGAACTCGGCATGACCTGGAGCTGCAATGCCAAGGCCAATGTGCCGTACAAGACGCTGAAGGTGATGAAGGAGAACGGGCTGCGCCTGTTGCTCGTCGGCTATGAATCCGGCGATGACCAGATCCTGCTGAACATCAAAAAGGGCCTGCGTACCGACATTGCGCGCCGCTTCACCGAGGACTGCCGCAAACTCGGCATCCTGATCCATGGCACCTTCATTCTTGGGCTTCCGGGTGAGACCACCGAGACCATCGAAAAGACCATCAGGTTCGCCAAGGAAATCAATCCGCATACCATCCAGGTCTCACTCGCAGCGCCCTATCCCGGCACCACGTTGTATCGCCAGGCGGTCGAGAACGGCTGGCTGCAGGAGAACGAAGCGGTCAACCTGGTCAATGATCATGGCGTGCAGCTTGCGGCCATCAGTTATCCGCACCTGTCCAAGGAACAGATCTTCCACAGCATGGAAGTGTTCTATAAGCGCTTCTACTTCCGCCCCAGCAAGATCTGGGAGATCGTGCGCGAGATGCTCGGCAGCTGGGAGATGATGAAGCGCCGGCTGCGCGAGGGCGTGGAGTTCTTCCGCTTCCTGCGGGCACATCAGGCGTAACCGCCCCTTGAGCCGGTAATGCCGGAGCTTCCCGAAGTCGAAACCACCCGCCGTGGCCTCGAGCCGTACCTGGCGGGCGGGACGGTGCTGCGGCTCACGATCCATGACCACCGGCTGCGCTGGCCGGTCGACGCACGGCTGCCGCAGCTGCTCGCCGGCCAGCGGGTCGACTCGGTCGAGCGGCGCGCCAAGTATCTGCTGCTGCGCATGACACAGGGCACGGTACTGTGGCATCTGGGTATGTCGGGAAGCCTGCGAGTCGTGCCCAGCGAACTGCCCCCGGACCCGCACGATCACATTGATCTGGTGCTAACGTCCGGAAAGACCGTGCGCTTCAATGATCCACGCCGCTTCGGCAGTCTCATCTACGTGACGGGCGACCCGCGGCTGCACCCGCTGCTGGCGAATCTGGCGCCGGAACCGTTCGATGCGGCGTTCGACACAGAGTATCTTTGGCGGATTTCGCGGCGGCGCAAGGTGTCGATCAAACAACTGATCATGAACGGCCAGCTGGTCACCGGTGTCGGCAATATCTACGCGAGCGAAGCGCTGTTCCAGGCCGGCATCCGTCCGCGTCGCCAGGCCCGCAGCCTCAAACGCGACGAAGCCAAACGCCTGGTCGCCGCCATCCGCAAGGTGCTCAAACAGGCGATTCGAGTCGGCGGCACGACACTGCGCGACTACGTGAGCCCCGATGGCAATCCCGGCTATTTCCGCCAGAAGCTGTTCGTTTATGAGCGCGCCGGTGAGCCCTGCCGCAATTGCGGCACGCTGATCCGCGCCATCACCCAAGGACAGCGCTCCACTTATTACTGCTCGGGCTGCCAGGGGTAAGGGCGTGACGCGCGCCATCATTACGCATCTGAGTGACGCCGATCCGGTCATGAAGCAGCTGATCGCCGCGGCCGGACCCTATGCGCTTGAAACGCGGGAGGAGCATTCCCCCTTCGAGGCGCTGGCACGCGCCATCGCGCACCAGCAGCTGAACGGCAAGGCCGCGCAATCCATCCTCAACCGTTTCGTCAGCAGCTGCGGTCAGGGAGTGTTTCCGGAACCCGGATCGCTGCTTTTGCTTGAGGACGCAGCGCTGCGTGCCGCGGGATTCTCATTCTCGAAAATCAAGGCGCTGCGTGATCTGGCCGAGAAGACACTGAGCGGCGTGGTGCCGATGCGCGAGCACCTGCACGCTTTGAGTGATCTTGACATCATCGAGCGGCTGACCGCTGTGCGCGGCATCGGCCGCTGGACGGTCGAGATGCTGCTGATGTTTCAGCTGCGCCGACCCGATGTGCTCCCCGTCGATGATTTCGGCGTGCGCGAGGGCTTTCGGCTGGCCTATGGTCTCAAGCAAATGCCCGCGCCAAAGGTCCTGGCGATGTTTGGCGAGCGCTGGGCGCCGCATCGCAGCGCGGCAGCCTGGTATCTGTGGCGCGCGGTGGATCTGTCGCGTGCCGGGAAGCTGCCGCCACCGGCCCAAAAACTGAAGCTGCCGCGACTGCCGCGCAAGCGCAAAGTCAAGCGCGCCGCAGCTTCTTCAGCTCGGCCAGCACGATCGGGTGCACAAACTCGTGCACGTCGCCTCCCAGCACGGCGATCTCGCGCACCAAAGAAGAAGAAATGAACGTGAACTGTTCCTGCGGTGTCAGGAACACCGATTCGATGTCGCGGCACAGGTGCCGGTTCATGTTCGCCAGCTGGAACTCGAATTCGAAATCCGACACGGCGCGCAGTCCGCGGATGATCACGGACAAGTTGTGGCGGCGCGCGAACTCCACGGTCAGCTCCGAGTAGCCCATCACTTCCACATTCGGCAGATCGGCAAGCACCTGGCGCGCCAGTTCCACGCGCTTCTCCTGGCTGAACAGCGGTGCCTTGCCGGCGTTGGAGGCGATAGCCACCACCACCCGATCAAACAGACTGCACGCACGCCTTACCAGATCGGCGTGCCCATTGGTGATGGGATCAAAGGTCCCGGGGTACAGGGCGTGCCGATTGGTCATGTAAGTGTTCTCCGCAGCAGATGATACCCGACCTCGCCGGCGTGCCCGCGCTTGGCTACGGCCCAGGTTGCGGGCAGCGGCGGCAGTGCCTCGCGCGCCGGACACTCTGCGTAAACCAGCGCATTGGCGGCCAGCCAGTGACCGGCCTCGAGTCGCGCGATGATCTGGGCCAGCAAACCGGCCGCGAACGGCGGATCCAGGAAGACCACATCAAACACTTCGGGTTTGCCGGCGAGATAGAGCATCGCATCCGCAACATGGATCTGCGCCATCGCGGGCCGCGCGCCGCCCCACAGCTCCAGAGTCTGGCGCAGCTCGCGCGCCGCATCGGCCGCTCTTTCCACGAACACCGCACGGGCGGCGCCGCGTGACAGCGCCTCCAGGCCCAGCGCCCCGCTGCCGGCAAACAGATCAAGGCAACGGGCCCCAGCGATGCTCGGGCTAAGCCAGTTGAATAGGGTCTCACGCACGCGGTCGGGTGTCGGTCGAATGTCGCCCACCGGAAAGCGCCAGGTCCGGCCGCGCCAGGAGCCGCCAATGATCCGCAGCATGCGCGCTTTATTGCCGCGGGCCACTCGCGGCGCAGAGGAGCGCAAATCAGGCTTACCAGTCACGGTTCATCATACAATATGGCCATGCTTTTCCGACGTGACAAAACGGCCAGCGCGGAGTCCGGTGGCTTCTTCCAGCGCCTGCGCAATACCCTCAATCGCGGCAGCTCCTGGCTGACGGACGGCCTCGCGACCCTGTTCAAGGGACGGGAGATTGACGCCGAAATCCTCGAGGAGCTGGAGACGCGGCTGCTCACGGCCGATGTCGGCGTCGATGCCACGCAATACATCCTGGACGACCTGCGCAATCGCGTTGCCCGCCGGGAACTCGCCGATGTCGCGGCGCTGATCGCGGCGCTGCGCCAGTCCATAGCTCAGATCTTGAGCCCGTGCGCACAGCCGCTGGTGATCGACGCCGGCCACCGACCCTATGTCATCCTGGTGGTGGGTGTGAACGGCTCCGGCAAGACCACCACCATTGGCAAGCTCGCCCAGCGGCTGTCGGATGCGGGTCACAGCGTGATGCTCGCAGCGGGTGACACCTTCCGGGCGGCAGCCATTGAACAGTTGCAGGTATGGGCCACGCGCACCGGATCGGCGATCGTCGCGCAGCAGGCCGGTGCCGATCCCGCAGCCGTGGTGTTCGATGCGGCGCAATCCGCACGCTCACGCGGCACGGAGGTGCTGATCGCCGACACCGCCGGGCGCCTGCAGAGCCAGGCCCATCTGATGGAGGAACTGAAGAAGGTGCGCCGCGTAATCCAGCGCGTCGATGCGACCGCGCCGCATGAGGTGCTGCTGGTACTGGATGCCAATCAGGGTCAGAACGCGCTCAGCCAGGCGGTGCAGTTTCACCAGGCCATCGGCGTCACGGGACTGGTGCTGACCAAGCTCGATGGCACAGCCAAGGGCGGCATCGTGCTCGCCATCGCCCGCAAGCTCAAACTCCCCATCCGCTTCATCGGCATCGGCGAACAGGCCGCAGACTTCGGCGAGTTCAACGCCGAGGCATTCGCCGCGGCGCTCGTTGACGGGGTCGGGGTGGCCCCCGACGGTCCCGCCGTCGCCGGCGCATGATCCTCTTCGAGCGCGTCACCAAACGCTATCCCAACGGACGCGAAGGGCTGCGGGCCGCGTCTTTCAGCATTGATCGCGGCGAAATGGTGTTCCTCACGGGCCGCTCCGGCGCGGGCAAAAGCACGGTGCTCAAACTCATCGCGATGCTGGAGCGGCCGACACGCGGGACGGTGGTCGTGAACGGCCAGAATCTCGCCGCCCTGCGCTCGCGGCACCTGCCGGCCTACCGCCGCAAGCTGGGCGTCGTGTTCCAGGACCATCGGCTGCTCGATGACCGGCCGGTATTCGACAACGTCGCGCTGCCGCTGGTGGTCGCCGGTGCCAGCCAGACGGATATCGGCAAGCGGGTGCGGGCGGCGCTCGACCAGGTGGGCCTCCTGGGCAAGGAGCGCATGTTGCCCAATGAGCTCTCGGTCGGGGAACAGCAGCGCGTCGGGATCGCGCGCGCCGTGGTCGCCAAGCCCTCGGTGCTGATTGCCGATGAACCCACGGGCAACCTCGACCCGGCCCTGGCGCTGGAAGTCATGAAGCTATTCAAGCGCTTCCAGGACGTCGGCGTCACAGTGATCATCGCGACCCACGACCTGCATGTGGTACACGAGTTCGGTCAGCGCACCATCGTCCTGGACGATGGTCAGATCCAGGGCAGCGGGGATGTACCGCTGCCCAGCATGACGGCGACGCGCTGAATGTCGGGCTATCTGACGCATCACGCACAGGCGCTGCTCGGTGCCATGGGACGCCTGGCTAGAACGCCGTTCGCGACGGCGCTGACGGTGCTGGTCATCGGCGTCGCCCTGGCGCTGCCGCTGGCTATGGCGCTGTTCGTGACCAATGCCATGACTGCGACCGGCGGTTTCGCGGGTGCGGTGGATGTCTCGGTGTACTTCAGACCCGAGATCACCGTCGCCCGGGTGCAGCAGCTGGCACAGGCCGCGCGCGCGCGGCCGGGCGTTGCCGAGGTGCAGGTAATCACCGCCGATGAGGCCCTGAAGGAATTCCGTCAGTACTCCGGATTCGGCGCGGCGCTGCAGGCGCTCGGCAGCAACCCCCTGCCGAATGTCCTGCATGTGCGCCCGGCCGCCGAGGCCGGCGCGCCCGCGCACCTTGCGGCGCTCAAGCAGTACCTGTCCGCCTGGCCGGAGGTGGACCTCGTGCAGGTCGATGCCGAGTGGGTATTGCGCTTCAACGCGATTCTCGAGCTGCTGCGCCGGGTCCTCGGGATTGCCGCCCTGGTGCTCGGGATCGGGGTGCTGGCCGTGATCGGCAATACCATCCGCCTTGAAATCCAGGGGCGTCGTACCGAGATTGAAGTAGTGCGGCTGGTGGGCGGGTCGACGGGTTTCGTCCGTAGGCCATTTCTGTATACCGGCATGCTCTATGGCCTCTGGGGCGCTTTTGTGGCCTGGGCTATGGTCGAAACCGCTGTGCTGGTCTTGCGCAGGCCGGTGGCGACCCTGGCCAGTCTGTATGGCAGCAGCTACAGCTTGAGCGGGCCGGCATGGGCGCAGGTCGGCGCGGTCATCGCGGCCGGGCTGGGTTTGGGCTGGCTGGGTGCCTGGCTGGCGGCGGCACGGCATCTGCGGGGCATCGAGCCGCGGGCATAGTACGGTAAGTGTTTGTTAATATTCGTTATAACGGCAAGAACAAAGTTGAACTCCAGAGCTTCTTAGCACTCCAATACCCTGAGTGCTAAAATCCGTTTCAACTTAAAGTTCGAACCAAGGGAGCCCGCATGACTACTGCCACCGCACTGGTCGCTCCTCAGTCGGATCTCGCCCTGGCGGGACCGCTCGGGAGCCTGGACGCGTACATTGATCGCGTCAGTCGCATACCCGTGCTTTCGCGTGAGGAAGAGCACGATCTGGCGGTCCGCTACCGCTCGGAAGATGACCTGGACGCCGCACGCAAGCTGGTGCTCTCGCACCTGCGCTTTGTCGTCCATATCGCTCGCGGCTATACCGGCTACGGCTTGCCCATGGGCGATCTGATCCAGGAAGGCAATGTCGGCCTGATGAAGGCCGTGAAGCGCTTCGACCCCTCGCTGAATGTGCGCATGGTGTCGTTTGCCGTGCACTGGGTGCGCGCCGAGATTCACGAGTACGTGCTGCGCAATTGGCGCCTGGTCAAGGTGGCCACCACCAAGGCCCAGCGCAAACTGTTCTTCAACCTGCGCCGCATGAAGAAGAACCTGTCGTGGCTGACGCACGAGGAAACGGCCGCCGTGGCGCGCGACCTCGGTGTCAGTACGGCCGAAGTCACCGAGATGGAACAGCGCCTCTCGGCGCGCGACATGTCGTTTGACCCGACGCCCGATGGCGATGAAGAGGATGCCCCGTACAGCCCGGCCTCCTACCTGCCGGCGCCGTCCGCGGATCCCGCGGAAGCCGTCGAAGAGGAAGAATGGGCGAGCGTGACCAATACCAACCTGCAGTCCGCCCTGGGCCAGCTGGATGCGCGCAGTCGCGACATCCTGATCAGCCGCTGGACGGGCGATGGCAAGTCCACGCTGCATGAGCTGGCCGAGCGTTACAAGGTCTCTGCGGAGCGGATCCGCCAGATCGAGACCCAGGCGATGGGCAAACTCAAGGGCATGATGGCGCCCGCCTAAGCGGCCTACCCGGTCACTTCGGGCGTTCCCGCCTCGCTCGTGACCGGCTGCATGGCCGCGATCATCACCGCGGCGGCCACCCGCTCGTGCACCAGTTTGTCCAACGGATTGGGCACCAGATCCTCACCCGCCAACTGCGCGATGGCGTCCGCGGCCGCCATCAGCATGGCATCCGTGAAGCGCGGCGCATGCGCCGCCAGCGCGCCGCGAAACAATCCCGGAAACGCCAGGACATTGTTGATGCCTTTGCCGTCGGCGGCGAAGGCGGCGCCGCGCTCCATCGCTTCCAGCGGATCGATCTCGGCCTCCGGATTCGAGAGGGCGAGGATGATCTGTCCGGGACGCACGCTCGCGGCCGGAATCAGGTTCTTGACGCCGGTGGTCGCGATCACGATGTCACAGCGAGCCATGATCTCTGCCAGGGTCGCGCCTTCAGCGCCCATCGACTCAATGCGCGCGATGGCCGCGGGATTGCGGTCCGCGCCCAGCACCCGGCCGACGCCGTAGGCGCGCAGCAGCCGCACAATGCCGGTGCCGGCGGCCCCGAGGCCAATCTGTCCCACGGTGCTCACACGCAGGCTTCGGCCCAGGCGCCGCGTGGCCGTGATTAGCGCCGCGAGTGTCACGACGGCAGTGCCGTGCTGATCGTCGTGCAGCACCGGCTTGGTGAGGGTGGCACGCAGGCGCGCCTCGATTTCAAAGCACTCGGGCGCGGCGAAATCCTCCAGCTGGATGGCGCCGAAGGATTGCTCGATGGCGGTGATGGCCGCCACCACACTGTCGGCGTCACGCGTCTTGAGCAGAATGGGGACCCCGCTGATATCCGCCAGTTCGGCGAACAGCGCGGCCTTGCCCTCCATGACTGGCAGGCCCGCCAGCGCTCCAATATCGCCCAAACCAAGGATGGCGGTGCCATTGGTGATGATGGCCACCGTATTGTCGATGGCGGTGTAGTCGTGGACCTTGCGCGGGTCCGCCTGGATGGCGAGGCACACCCGCGCCACCCCCGGGGTGTACACATCGCGCAGGATGTTCAGGGTATTGATAGGCAGCCGCGAGACCGTGCGGATCTTGCCGCCGCGATGCCGGTTGAACACCCGATCGGACTTGCCGACGAAGCGCGCCGTCGGCAGCGCGTCGATGCGTTCGTAAAGCGAGCGGCTGGCATCCTCGTCCATCTCGAGGGTGATTTCCCACAGGGTACGACCCTGCTCGCGCCGCAGCGCCGTCAGGTGCTCGAGCACCAGCCCTTCATCGGCAATGACCTGCAGTACCTTGACCAGGCTGCCAGGCTGGTGCAGGACCTCAACGATGATGATTTCAGGAATTTTCATGACGCGGCGATTCTACTGCACCACCAATCATGGTGCGGCGCATGATCGCGAAGCTCGCCTCCGGCGGCTAGGCTCTCGGCATGTCGAACGTGCCCCACGACCCCCTGGATCTATTCGGCGTGCAAGCCTGCCTGACGGATGAGGAGCGGCTTATCCAGACGAGCGTAGCGCGTTTTGTCGCCGCCGAAGTCACGCCGCGGATCCGCGCCTGCTTTGAGCAGCACCGCTTTCCACGCGAACTGATCCCGGGACTCGCAAACCTGGGGGTGCTGGGCGCCGGCATTCAAGGCTACGATTGCGCCGGGCTCAACGCCATCAGTGTTGGCCTCATCTGCCAGGAGCTGGAACGCGGCGACTCCGCGCTGCGCAGCTTTGTCTCGGTGCAGTCCTCACTGTGCATGCACGCCATCCACGCCTACGGCAGTGATGCGCAGCGACTGCAGTATCTGCCACGCATGGCACGCGGTGAGATCGTCGGCTGTTTCGGCCTGACCGAAGCGCACGGCGGTTCCGACCCCGGCAAGCTGCGCACCGAGGCCCGCCGCAGCGGCGCTGACTGGGTGTTGAACGGCGCAAAAATCTGGATCACCAACGGCGCTATCGCCGACCTCGCCGTCATCTGGGCCAACACGGATCTGGGCCTGCGGGGCTTTCTGGTCGATACCCGCTCAAGCGGCTTCGAGGTGACCGAGATCGAGAACAAGATGTCGCTGCGCGCCTCGGACACCGCCGCGCTGTACCTCAGCGATGTGCTCGTGCCGGCAGAAGCACTGCTGCCGCTTGCGGAAGGGTTGCGCGCCGCACTGTCCTGTCTCAACCAGGCACGATACGGCATCGCCTGGGGAGTCATCGGCGCGGCGCAGGACTGCCTGAATACGGTGCTTGATTACACCGGATCGCGTGAACTGTTTGGCCGGCCGCTGGCCGCGACCCAGAGTGTGCAGATCCGGCTGGCCGACATGGCCCGGCGCATCACCACCGCGCAGCTGCTGGCATTGCAGCTTGGCCGCCTCAAGGATGCCGGACAGCTGACCCCCGTGCAGGTCTCGCTGGCCAAGTGGAACAATGCACGCATGGCCCTGGACATCGCGCGTGACTGCCGCGACCTGCTGGGCGCGGCCGGCATCAGCGCCGAGTTCAGCCCGGTCCGTCACCTGATGAACCTGGAGAGCGTAGTCACCTACGAAGGCACGCAGACCATCCACCAGCTGAGTGTCGGACGCGCGCTCACCGGATTCAGCGCATTTTGAGCGGCATCGACGGGTATTGCCTCAGACGAGGACGCCGAGCGACAGCAGCACCAGCACCGCCAGCCAGTTGAACAGCTGCGGCAGCCGGCGGTAGCGCGTCGTGGAATGTGCAGACATGGACCTCACCTCCTGGTTGGCCTTCCAACCCGGCACCAGTGGGCGCCGCAAACCGGGCAGCGGGCGGGTGGCTATTCGGGCGCGCCGCGGACGAATCGTGGCAGAACATGGCGACCGCTTCGCAGGCCCTGCCGCGGCGGTCGCGGTTGCAGTACGCTGTGAGTCATGAAACTCATCGCGATCGTTGAAGATGAACCCGCCATTCGGGACAACTATGCTGCCGCCTTCACCCGCGAAGGCTACGCGGTGCGCACCTATGGCAACCGGCGCCAGGCCATGACGGCCTGCGCGGCGCGACTGCCGGATCTGGCGGTCATCGACATCTCGCTGGAAGACGAGCCTGAGGGCGGGTTCGAGCTGTGCCGGGCGCTGCGCTCCATGTCCGCCGAACTGCCGATCATCTTTCTGACCGCGCGCGACAGCGACCTGGATGCGGTGTCGGGGTTGCGGCTCGGCGCCGATGATTTCCTGACCAAGGATCTGAGCATCCCGCATCTGATTGCACGCGTGAATGCGCTGTTCCGACGTATCGAAGCACTGCGCAAACCTCCCGCGACGGGCCAGACCGTGCAGCGCGGTCCGCTGCTGGTGGATGGCGAGCGCCTGCAGGTGCAATGGGAAGGTCAGGTGGTGCTGTTGTCGCTCACCGAGTTCTGGATTGTCCACGCGCTCGCGCGTCATCCCGGGCATGTCCGCAATCGCCAGCAGCTCATGGATGCCGCCAATGTCGTGCTCGATGACAACACCATCACCTCGCACGTGAAGCGCATCCGTCGCAAGTTCCAGGCCCTCGATCCAAAGTTCGATGCCATTCAGACCGTGTACGGCATGGGCTATCGCTGGGTGGAGTGACAGGCGTCAAGCATGTCGCTGCGCCTGAAGTTGCTGCTGCTGGGGCTTGCCACACTGGTGCTGCCGTTGGCGGGCTACGAATACGCGCGCGAGATGGAGGCCGCGCTGCGCGACGGTCAGCAGCAATCGCTGCAGGCCATCGCGCAGACCATTGCCACCTCGCTCCAGGGCCGCACCGATCTGCTGTATCGGGTCCCGACGGACCTGGCGCTGGCAGCCCCTGGACCCAATGACCTGCAGGCGGTGCCGCTGCCGGCGGCGCCGTTTCTCGACGGCTATGCCGATGAGTGGCCCCACACCTCACCGTTCCGGCGCGTGTTCTTCGATGGGCCGCGGCAACTCGCGCTGCTCGCCGGCGTGCATGAACGCATGGCGTACCTGCTGATCGAGGTTCGCGATGCGCATGTGGTCTGGGATGCTCCCGGCACCGATGTGCTGGATCCGGCGGGATTCGGCGACCGCATCTGGGTTGCCTTTACCGATGCGATGGGAGCGCAGCACCAGTACCTGTTCGCGACCTCGGAACCGGGCCCGGTGCATGCGCGGCGTATTGAAACCGAGGATCTGGGACGCCAGGTCGCCATCGATGAGCCGCGCATTGTCGGCGGCTGGCAGCCGATGAGCGGCGGCTACCGGGTGGAGCTGCGGATTCCGCTGTCGATGCTGGGCGCGCGCCTTGGCGTGCTCGTGGATGAGCGCGCGCGGCGTGGCGCCGCGCCGATGAGTATCGGCACCCTGGACCCTGACACTCTCGCGCCGCATGGCAGGCTGCTGATTCCCTCCCCTGAACTCAGCAACTATCTGGGCCAGTTTGTGCAGCCGGGCCTGCGCCTCACGGTGGTCGGTGCAGACCAGGCCGTGCTGAGCCAGGTGGACGCGCTGTCCGTGGCCACGGTCGAACGCACCGAACGCGGGCTGCTGCCGCAGCTGTACCGCCGGATGCTTGAACGACCGGATGATCGGCAGATAGTGCAGGCGCAGGCCCCCATTGCCGGCCTCGACCGCCACCAGCTGCTGGGCTCCGTGCAGATCCTGCAAACCGCGGAGCGCTCGCTGACCCTGCGCGACAAGGCGCTCACCCAGTTGCTGGACTTCACCCTCATTACCAGCGCGCTGGTGGTCATCCTGATGTTCACTTTCGCGGCGTGGCTTGGCGCGCGACTGCAACGGCTGCGCCGCGCGAGCGAAACCGCGCTGACACGCGCGGGCCTGGTGACGACTTTCCCGGACACCTCGGCGGCCGATGAGCTGGGTGATGTGGCGCGCAGCTTCTCGATGCTGCTCGGGCGGCTCAATGAATACACCGGGTACCTGCGCACCCTGGCCGGAAAACTGGCGCATGAGATCCGCACGCCTTTGACCATCGTGCGCTCATCGCTGGATAACCTCGAATCCGAGCCGGTTACCGAAACGGCGCGCACATACCTGGACCGGGCCCGCCAGGGCAGCGAGCGGCTGAGCGCGATTCTGGTGGCCATGGGCGCCGCCACCCAGGTCGAAGAAGCCATTCAGGGGGCCGAGCGGTCCCGGTTCGACCTGCGCGCGCTCATGGACAGCGCGGCGGGCGCCTATCGCACCGGCTTCCCGCAGCGTCAGTTCAACGCCGAACTGCCCGTCCACCCCGTCATGCTCACGGGCGCGCCGGACCTCATCGTCCAGATGCTGGATAAGCTCATCGACAATGCCGTCGACTTCAGTCCTGATGGGGCTACGATCACGTTGCGGCTCGCGACCGAGGGGGCCTTTGCGGTAATCGAGGTCGACAATCCCGGACCCACGCTGTCGGGCGAGGGTTACAGCCACCTGTTCGAATCCCTGTGGCAATCCCGCCCGGGTGGCGACAGCCGCCCCCACTTCGGGCTCGGCCTGTACATCGTACGGCTCATCGCCGAATTCCATGACGGCGCCGCCGAGGCGACTAACCTGCCGGACGGCAGCGGCGCACGGTTCCGGGTACTCCTGTCAGGCTTAAGCTGACGTGGGTCCACAGTTGTCGTACAACAGCCACATGCCAAGACTTCAAAAAGCGGCTACTATTGCGGTGTGGACTGTGTCGCAAAATTGACATAACCACTTGTTTTGAATGTTCTTTACTGACCTCAGAGATAACTGTGCAGCTGGGGATTACTAATTCTTAACCACAGTTGATGCGCAGATAGAACAGATTGCGGAACGTAAGAACGTAGAAACTCGGGCGATTAACACAGGCACGGAGGGCATTCGCCACTTGCGCGGATGCCATGCGCGGGAAGCGTGACTTGAACACGCAGTCTGCATTTGCCAGACGGGAGTTTGTTAGCTCCGCCGCCAAACCGTGATGAATTGAGCCCTGTGTCGACGCGACGCGAAGCGCGCTGTTTTGCGCACTTGGCCGGAGCTGACAACGATTGACCCGGTCGGTGAGGACCTGCCCAACTGAAGCCCCGCGATGCGGGGCTTTTTTTTCCTCCCCGGCAAAGCTCACACTCAGCCCATGAGACTCCTCTTGGCGGTGCTCCTAGCCGTGTCAGCTGCCGCCGCTCAAGCGCAGCAGACACCGGTGGGCCTGTGGCGAACGATCGATGACAGCACGCATCAGGAGAAGTCACTGGTACGGATCAGTGAAGCGGGCGGCGTGGTGAGCGGCAGGGTCGAGAAGCTGCTGCACCCCTCGCACCCGAATCCAACGTGTGAGCAATGCCGCGACGATCGCCATGGCAAACCGATTGTGGGACTGTCCATCATCGAGGGGCTCAAACAACACGGCGATGTCTGGGACGGCGGACAGATCCTCGATCCGGACAACGGCAAGGTCTACACGGTGCGACTAAAGCCGCTGGACGACGGCAAGGAACTGCAGGTTCGCGGTTATATCGGGCCGTTCTTCCGCAGCCAGACCTGGATTCGCGTCGAATGACCCGCGTTTCGAGGTGGCGCTGAGATCAGCCGCTCGGGAATCCAAACATCAACCACGACTGATTGGCTACCCAATCCGGGTATAGCGCCGTCATCCGATCGAAAAGGTCCTGGTCGGAGCTCGCGACTTTCTGCGTCCGATCGAAGTCCTCAAGATAACGCTTGGTCTCCTGGATCGCCTCGGGCGAGTCGGGCACACCGGGCTTCTTGTGACCGGCAACAACGATACTCGGGTTCAGCGCCGCCAACCCATCCAGATCCGCGATCCAATTCTTTCGGCTTTCGGGGGTCGTCTCGCCGACATACATGCGACATTGGTTGTACACAACGTCACCAGCGACAATCAGACCGATCGATGGAACATAGAGCGAAGTCGAATCGGGACTGTCGGTGCGACCCTGCTTGATGATGCGTAATTCGTGGCCTTCGAGCGTGAACGTATCGTGCTCATAAGGCTCAGGCGCAACCAACTTCGTGGCCACCTGCCCTGGAAAGAGACGCCGGGCCAACCGCTCCACCGGGGGAGTAAAGGACATCCGCATGGCCTTCAGCGTCTCTGGCGTCGCGATCGCCCGAGCATCCGGAAAACGGTCGAGCAGAATGCTTAGACCATAGAAATGGTCGAAGTGGGCGTGCGTAATATAAATGGTCTCCAGATTGCGGTTGTGCAGCGCAATCCAAGCCGCGAGGGCCTCGGCCTCTGCGACCGTCGTCATTGCATCCACCAGTACCGCGTCATTCTCGCCAAAGATCAATGTCGAGGTGATCGGGTCAAAGCCGAGCGCCTCGCCGAAGGGCTTGGGCCGCTCGCCCACCATTGCCTTACCTGGTGCAGTGAAGACGTTGACACTAAGCTTGCTCAACCTGACGGAGTCGGTCATGTGTGCTCCCCTGAAGTTGATGTGATCCGAACATGCCGCACAATCCACGACAATAGAACGAAGGTATTGATACCTAGGTCCGATTCCCGCCATCCCCGCACTCTGGCCTAGTGCTTCCCCATGGCGGAGAGCGCTTCACTGGACTCGATATCATCGACAACGACGTACCATCGGATCCCGGTGGATGGTGTCGATATTTTCTACCGGGAAGCAGGTGCGATCTCAGCGCCGACCATTGTTCTGCTGCACGGCTTCCCGTCGTCCTCTCGTGAATTCGACGCGCTTATTCCGTTGCTTGCGACCCGCTATCACCTCGTGGCGCCGGACTTTCCGGGCTTCGGGCAAAGTGAGGCGCCGCCACCGTCGTCGTATACCTATACGTTCGAGCATTTGGCCGCAACGACCACCCGCCTCCTTGAGCAACTGGGTATTGAGCGATACTCGCTCTATCTGCATGATTATGGCGGACCGGTCGGCTTCAGGATGATGCAGCTACATCCCGAGCGACTTCGCGCTCTGATCGTTCAGAATGCCAATGCCTACCGGGAAGGTCTCGGCGTTAAGTGGGCGGGGATTGCCAACTACTGGACTGATCGAGCCGGGCATCCGGAAATCTTCGAGGCCTTTGTCTCCCAGGCTGCAACCGAGCAGCGCCACACTTTGGGCACGTCACGACCTGAACGCTACAATCCCGATACCTGGACGGACGAATTCTCTTTTCTTTCTCGGCCCGGACAGCGGGAAATCCAAGCTGAACTTTTCTACGACTATCGAACGAATGTGGCCGCCTACTCCGCTTGGCAGGCTTGGTTGCAGGCGCACCAGCCACCCACGCTCGTAGTCTGGGGTCGAAACGACCCCTCGTTCGTCCCCGCCGGCGCGGAGGCTTTCAAACGCGCCCTCCCCGAGGCACAAGTCCATTTGCTCGACGCCGGTCATTTTGCGCTGGACGAGCGAAACGACGAAATCGCCGGGCTCATTCTGCGATTCATGGACAAACAGGGTGAGACGTAGCGTTATGGCGTGCTTTGCGCGAGCTTCAGCACCACCTGCGTCTTGATCGGAAAATAGCGCGCGCCCCAAGCAAGTACCACGGTATTCACAAGACTCGCACTCGCACAGACAATGGCAAGTGCTCGAGGCAATGCGCTTTCGCCGCCGAGAACGCCCGATAGACCGCTCACTGCGAGCGGCGCCAATCCAATGAAGAATATCGACCCGACGATCAAGCTGACCCCGACATTGAGCGCCCGCAGTTGCCCCGGAATAACGATCAGGGTAAGCGCCAATGCCGCGGCGGAGATGGTAAACCCCAGCGTTATGAATAAAGCGAGCAAGGCGGCCGCCCAGTTGGCATTTGACGCCAATGCAAAAAGACCGATCGGGACGCTCAACCCGGCCAGAGCCGCCAGACACATGATGGCCCGTCGGGGTCCTCCGTGGCGCTGACACAGATCGACCAGCGGCCCCCCCAGAAGCGGCCCTGCAATGCCGGCAGCGAGCAGTGCGATACCCAGCATGTAGCCGATGCGATCCGGGGTGATATGAAATCTGCGCGTAAAAAGTGGTGCGGCCCAGGCAAGCACTGCGCCGTCTGCGATGAACAGTGTCGCCCGACCCAGCTGCAGTGGAATGGCCACCCCTCGATTCCGCCATAGCTCCGGCAGGATAGAACGCAGCCGCGGTATCTCGATGCTGACTTCTCGCCGAACCGGATCCTTAACGAAAACCAGGAGAGCCAATACGATAACTAACGCCCCCGACATCCACAGCAGCGACCATGCCCAGCTGCCATAGACCAGCAAGGCTCCACCGAGCGCAAACGCCGCGGGCGACCCGCCAGTCTCGCCAAACACCAGCACCATCGTCGCGCGGCCACGATGCATCGGAGCGACCAGATCACCCGCCATGGCGTACGCCGGAACCAGCATGCCTCCGATCGACAGCCCCAGTACGAACCGCGCAACCAGTATCCCGTTATAGGTTGATGCCTTGGCGCTTAGCACCAGGGCGATCAAGGCCACCGCGGTGGCCACCAGCAACATCGCCTTGCGTGAAATCCGATCGGCGAGCAGCCCTACGGGAATCGCGCCGATGACCATCGGGATGGCCACCGCGCTCCCCTGCAGTACCGCCATTCGATTGTCGGATATCGACATTGACTGACGCATGGCTTCCTGCAGCGGACCGGTAGCATATCGAGCATAGGTCGCGGCCCAGGTGGCCGAGGCAAGCAACAGTAGCTGCCCGATTTGCGCCAGTGGAAAGGACGCGACCTCAGTACCGTCGGTATCGTACCCCGGCTCCAATTCTCCACGGTTGGCGGGGCTTCTGCTCATTCAGGATGCGTCCACGTCAATCTCGATCACACCATAACACGCCATCGCCACTGCGCCCGGCCCCGGCGCCCGGCGCTCCAGAGTCTCATCAGCGTAGCCGCGCGTGCCGGGAGCAGCATTGTTCGATTTCCGATCGTTTAGGCCAAGCCAACTCGCATCCGCCGCTTCAGTATTCGACGAGACGGTGCTTGATGCACCTGTCGGAGGCAATCGTTACCCCCCCCCAACGAACCTCCCATTGAGCGGCGGGCTGAACCCCGGCCCGCCGCTTTTTTTGGAACCTTGCCCTATTGAATCCGGAGCCGGAATCGATCAACGCAGTGACAACAGAATTCCCCGAAAGTATGATCGAGTCTTCTCAGCCGCTACACGCGGCCTGGGCTGCGGCTTGGCTCCGGGAATACCGATGTCACACTCGCTACCTTTCACTGTTGGCACAAGACATGGTCGAGGACTTCGAGCTCCGATTTGCGTGGTTGGACTGGTGGAATGCGACTTGCGTGTGCCGGGAGGCACTGCGCCGCCTGGAGAGATTTCATGTTGAGCTCTAAAGCATCAAGATTTGATGAGAGTTACCTGGAGAGGAAGCGCCAGGAGCTTATGCGCCTGCGGGACTCCTTGCGCGACGCCATCGACGCGGCGCAGACCGGGCAGAGCGAAGTAGCGCGTGAGTCGGTGGCCGAAGCGCGCGAATACGAGGACGCGGCGCAAGAGCTGGACTTTCTCGAAACGGCAGGCAACGTGGCCGTAAGAGACGTCCGCCGGCTGGCGCAGGTGGAGCGGGCGCTCGAGAAGATCACTGAGGGCACCTACGGATTTTCCGATCTGAGCGGACAGAGCATCGCCGAAGGACGCCTCGAAGCCCTGCCTGATGCGATCAACACCTCAGCGGAACAGGAGACAAGCGAAAGACAGCGTCAGACCTAAGGGCTCGCCGCGACAGACTGTCGACGCCAGAGGCGTCCAATCTGCAGCTGAGCCATGACGGCTAACACACCGTTGATGAGCAGTGCGTGTCGAATACCGAGCCATTCGACGGAGAGGCCGGTGGCCAGACCTCCGAGCGCAGTTCCACCCCGAGAGGCCAGCATGTACAAGCTGACAGCCTGGCCGCGAAGATTCTCGGCCGCGCCGGACTGCACTACTGTGTTCGCCGACGTGTTGGTAAGGCTCATCATCACACCGGCCACAACGAAAAGCGCAGGCAAGGCATCCGCCCATGGATTAAGCGCAATCGCGGCGAGTAGGCCGCCATATAATGTGGCGGCCGACACACAGATTTTCCGCCGGTCGCGCGAGGGGTCCACCCCCAGAAGGCCGACACCGCCGAGCAGGCCGCCCACTCCGAAGGCGCCGATGGCAACGCTAAACTGTGCCGCAGTGCCATGCCATACATCCTTCACCAATACGGGGCAAAAGATGATGAGCGGCCCGCACAGCACACCGGAAAAGAAAGCCGTGAGTAGTGCTCCGCGCAAACCCGCATCCCGCACCACATTTTTCAGATCTGCGAAGGGATGCTGTCCCACGTTCCCATGCGCCGCGCGCCGGCTGGCGGTTTGTCGCGGGAGAATCCACAAGGCAATTCCGATGAACGGAATATATGAGAGCGCGCTGACCACGAAACATCCGATCGCACCCACGGTCGACATCAAGATGCCCGCGATTGCCGGTCCCACGATCCTGGAAACGTTGAACTGCGTCGAATTGAGCGCCAGGCCGGCCGGGATCTGATCATGGGCGACGATCGAAGGCACGATTGAAGAAAAGGACGGCATCGACAGCGCGTCTGTGATCCCCACAACGAAAGACATCGCGATGATTTCCCACGGATGCGCGATGCCGGCCAGCAGCAATATCACGATCACGATCGGGCACATCATCTGAACTGACTGAAAGCCCGCGATGATGCGTCGCCGATCGCCACGATCGGCCAACACGCCACCAGGCAACGTGAGGAGCCAGATGGGCGCGCTCATCGCGAAGCTGTCGAGCCCCACCAGGAACGACGAGGCGCCCAATGTCAGCAGCAGCCACGGTTGCGCTACCTGCTGCGCCCAAGTGCCAACGCTGGACAGCAAACTTGCAAACCAGAACGTGCCGAATTGGCGCGTCCGCAACAGCTTCAGCGATTCCGCAAACGCACTGCGCGCTGTTGCTCCGTGATTCAAACGGTTGGGCTTCCGTGACGCTGTGCCAGTGGCAAATGGAGCAATGGCATCATAAGCCCGTAACTCAGCCAATCAATAACGCTATACGGATGCCCAGGGCAACCAGAACGACACCAACGTGCAATCGACAGGACGGCCGCCGGCCACGTATGGTGGGTAGCGGAAACCGTAGCAACCCCGGAGAAGCAATGAAGAGTTTCAATGCCTGGAAAAGCGGCCTGTTGATGACGGCGGCAGTTATAGCACTGGTGTTCACGGGCGGAAGTCCGTTCGCGGCCACGGAAGCTGGCATCCAAGTGGCCGCCGACTTCCAGCATGGGTACCTGGCGAATTCCATGTTGGTAACGAAAGAGCCGAATAAGACCGGGCTTATTACCGGTAATCATCTCATCTATGTGAATCGGACTGGCTTTGGTCGGTTGAAGCTGGGAGGCTCCAAGGCGTACCCCGATGGCACCATTTTCGTAGATGATGTCCGGGACTTTTCCGTGGACGACGGTGTGTACCATCAGGGCCGCCGCAAGTTTCTTACCGTGATGGTCAAGGATTCCCAGAAATACGCATCGACAGGCGGCTGGGGCTTCCAGGCATGGCCAAACGGGGATAAGACCAAACCGATCGTCAATGATCCGGTCAAACAGTGTTTCGTCTGCCACGCGCCCAATAAGGCGAACGACTACGTGAACTCGACCTATCTTCACTAGCGGGCAGGTTGCGGAGGTCTTGAATTCGAGGTGGACTGCCCATAGTTCCACCCGATGACTTCTGCCTCGACCTCCTGCGCCGACGACGCAGGGTTACTGGACGCCTATTCGAACGCGGTCAGCGGGGCTGCTCGCGTGGCGGCGCCCGCGGTGGTGCATCTGGAGGTAACTCAGAACACGCGCCAGGGCGCTCGGCGGGGTTCAGGCTCCGGATTCTTTTTCACTCCGGATGGCCTCCTGCTCACCAATAGTCACGTGGTTCATGGGGGCAAGGAAATACAAGTTTCTACCGGCGACGGTGAGCGGTATTCCGCTGACCTCGTGGGAGACGATCCGGATTCAGACCTCGCGGTGCTAAGGATCACTGTTGGCGTGGTACCCCACATCGCCTTCGGCAAGTCCGGCGCTTTGCAGATTGGTCAGCTTGCGATTGCCATCGGCAATCCGCTTGGTTTCGAGCATACCGTCACGGCGGGCGTCGTCAGCGCCTTGGGCCGCACGCTTCGGGCGAGCACCGGCCGCCTGATCGAAAATGTCATCCAGACCGATGCCGCCCTGAATCCTGGCAATTCCGGAGGGCCTCTGCTCGACTCTCACGGCAGGGTCATTGGCGTCAACACCGCCATCATCTCCGGAGCCCAGGGCCTGTGCTTCGCAACCGCCAGTGACACGGCACAATGGGTTCTGACTCAACTGATCAGGCACGGCCGGGTGCTTCGCGCCTGGCTGGGACTGACAGCCTCCAACACGACGGTCAACCGCCGGCTGATCCTTCACCACGGGCTGGCCACTGAATCCGGAGTGCGTGTGCAGAGCGTCGAACGCGGCAGCCCGGCCGAAGCGGCCGGGTTGGAGTCTGGCGATCTAATGCTCTCGTACGATCAGGAGCCGACCACGAGCATCGATCGATTGCAGCAGATCCTCGATTCGCGGCGCATCAATCAGCAGTGCGAAATTGTTTGTCTGCGCCGCGGACAGAGATTGGTGCTGACTGCCATCGCGATCGAGCGGCCCAGCGACCCATCCTAGGAGCCCCCGGCCGACGGTCCAAGCGCCGCAGCGGCGGAGACCATCTCGGCGCGCAGCCACATCATCGCCGGATCGGTCTCCTGCTCACGATCCCATATGGCTTCGATGGCAACCCGACTGGAGCCGCCGGGATCTGGAATGACCACCAGCCCAAAATGCTTCACGAACTCGCTCGCCAATGCCCGTGGTACGCTCGCAATCATGTCGCATCGAATCAGGATGGGCGGCAGGCACCAGAAGTGCGGGACCGTCAGCGCAATGCGTGCATCTTTCCCAAGGCGTTGCGGCGCCTCGAGCGCCGTAACATCCATGTATACGCGCCGCAAGACGCCACGCTCCGGTAGAAATCCGTCCATGAGGCCGGTGTTGCTGCCGAGAAAGTTCACCGCCACGTGACGGAAGTCCATGATCCGCTCAATCGTGGGTGTCTCCGTGGTGAGCGGATGCCCGGGCCGCACCACGAACACGCTGTCCTCCTCCAGTAACTTCGTTCGACCGAATCGCTCCGGTACCGTGGCGAACCAGCCGACGGCCATATCGATGTTGCCCTCATCGAGTTGCCGGATCATGTCCAAGCGGTTGGCCGGCAGGATGGAGATGTCCACCGACGGCGCCGTACGCGCCACGCTCTCCACCAGCCTCGGGATGATCGTCGTGGTGGCATAGTCACTGGCGCCAATCGAAAAACTGCGAATGGCCCGGGCGGGATCGAAGGGCTCCCCACCGAGCGCGCTCGCCAGCCGATCCAGCGCACCTTTGACCGGAATCGCAAATTGTCGCGCCTTGGGCGTGGGTCGCATGCCGTCCGCCTCGCGGACGAACAACTCATCGGACAATGCCGTGCGCAGCCTGCGAAGCGCGTGGCTCACCGCGGACTGCGAGAGGCTCAGTCGCTCGCTGGCCGCGGCAATTGACTGCTCTTCAAAAACCGCATCGAAGACGGTCAGTAGATTGAGGTCAAAGTTTCGCAACTGCATGGCATTCACCTTGGTGCTGAATAGGATTCAGGGCGATCGCGGAGGGTTACCCGCACAATGCGCCGCGTTCCCGGCACCCGCACGCCAGCGCATTTTAGGTGCATGGTCGATGTCCTGATTGGACGTCACGATCCTTTTTGGACAACCGAGCGGTTCGCGCTTAGCGGGACAGGAACTCCTCTAATGAGGGTACAGGAGACGGTTGATGCTGGAGGTTGTGGCGGATGCGTATCACGATTCACTGGAGCTCTCGGGTCGTCGCGATCGATTCACGTGCGCGGACTTCTCCTACTCCATCGCGCTCAATGGGATGAGCGGGATTGTAGTGCTGCTCCCCGAAAAGCGTACCTTGATTGTGAGCGCTTCAATGGGATATGAGCGAATCCGGGTCATCGACAGTGAAGGCACCCCAATTGGCACCCTGGGCCTAGGCGCCGATGGATGTGTGATCTGGTCGACGCCCGATCTGTCCTAACGTATCAGCCCTTGAGCACGCCAGGGGCGCGGGGAATACTGAAGCCGAATGTCGCGCCCGGCCCATCGTTGGCCACTGCCCACAGTTGTCCTTTGTGGCTCTCGATGATCGAACGGCTGATCGCCAGACCAACACCCATGCCGTGGGCCTTGGTCGTGTAGAACGCATCGAACAGCTTCTCGGTTGCCTTCTGATCTATTCCTATTCCGGAGTCCCGAGCAAACAGTCTGACGGAGTCGGCATCGCTATTTTCCGTCTGGATCAGGAGCGTCCTCGGTCGATCCTCGACGCCCACCATGGCGTCCGCCGCGTTCAGCAACAGGTTGAGGATGACCTGCTGCAGTTGGATACGATCGCCCAGAACCATCGGCAGGCCATCCGAGAGGTTAAGCTGAAGGCTGGCGCGGGCCCGCTGCAGTTCTCCGGCCGACAGCGCCACCACTTCGCGTGCCGCCTCATTCAGGTCCACAACCTCCATGGTCGGCGCCTTCTTGTTGAACATCGCTCGAAGCCGCTTGATCACCTCCGAGGCGCGGTTCGCGTCGCGGATCGTCCGCCGCACGGTCTCCCCGGCGCCGACCAGATTGGGCGGCTCGGCGGCCAGCATTCGCACCAAGGTACTGGCATTGGTTAGGATTCCGGCAATCGGCTGGCTTACCTCGTGTGCGATGGAGGCCGTCATGGTACTGAGGGTCGCCGCGCGCGCCACATGGGCCAGTTCGGCACGCGCCCGGTTCAGACCTTCTGCCGCGACCTCGCGGTCCGTCACGTCTTGAAGCGCCCCGATGAAGACCGGTCGATCCGTGAAGTGATCCATCCGGCGCCCCACCACATGGGCATGCCGCAGCTCGCCCTGGGTGGTCAGAATCCGGAAGATGAGTTCAAAAACCGGGCCGCCCAGCCTTGCGGCGCTGAGCATGCTCTCGAACCGTTCGATATCCTCCGGATGCACGGCCGCCTGGATCGTCGCGATGTTGGCCGTTACGTCCGGCCCGAAGCCGAAGATGCGGCGCACCTCATCGGACCAGTCGTGCCGGTCGGCGACCACGTCCCAGCTGAAGCTACCGGTCTTGCTAAGGCGCTGACCCTCCCCGAGCTGCGAGAGCGCATCGCGAAGTTCGCGTTCTCTGGTTTGCAGCGCCGCGTCGGCCCGCGCCCGATCGATGGCGATGCCGGCGATCTTGGTGAAACGGTCCACCAGCGCCTGCTCCTCGGGTCTCAGGCCTACTGTCATCGGCCGGTACACGGCAATCACGCCGGACGCCTCGGCGGAACCGGACATGATGGGTAACGCGCAGCATGATGCATATCCGTAGGCTTTCAGTCGCGCTAGCCATTGCGCTTCCCGCTCTGCGGATTCCTCGAGCGCGTCTGCGGCAAATACCCGTCTCTTGGCAACCACGGCGAGCGAACAGGGGTCTTTCCCGCTGTCGATGGCGCTGCCTTCCAGGAGTCTGTTCAAAGCGTCCGGTATGTTGGGACCGGCACCGATCCGGAAGTGCGTTTTATCGGGTGAAACGATGAGGACACTGCAGGAACAACCGTCACAGAGCGCCTCGACGTGTCGGCAGAGGGCATCCAGGACCTGCCCCAGCGGTTCGCCCTTCGCGATCCTCTCAAGCAAGCTCACCTCCGCGGCGAGCAGATCCTCCGCCCGCTTCAGATCATCAACATCGATTTGGAACGTTACATAGCGAACAATGTTGCCGTGTGCATCGCGCACTGGGACGCAGCGTGCGCGCGTCCACCGATAGGTACCATCCGGGTAGCGCATGCGAAGTTGCTCATCGAACATCTTCCCCGTCGTCAGTAGCGCGGTACTCGCGATAGCGTTCTTCTCGAAATCATCTACGTGAATGATCCCCGACGTTTGCCATTGCTGCAGCCCCTCCATGGGCATCGCGAAGTCTTCGACGGATCGCCGGTTGGTGAACTCCAATACTCCCGCCCGATCCAGAAACACCGCCTGCCAGGGCAACATGTCGAATAAGCGGCGCAGCCTGCCGTCAGTCGAGACGTTCTCGTCCACGCACATTCCAAGCCAGCACCAGCGCGAATCGACGCCGCTGCTTCCCGACAGAGGGGCGGCATGGAAGGCAAACCAACGGTATTCGCCATCGAAACGCCGCAGGCGCGCGTCGATCTCCCGGCCGACACCGGAGTGTTTCATGGCATTCCAAGCGTCCAGGAACGCGCTCAGATCCGCAGGATGGATCGCCCGCTGCCAGCCGTGCTCACACACGTCCTCCCTACCAAGACCTGTGTATTCCTGCCACCCGCGGTTGAAGAAATCGCCGCCACCGTCGGCCCGCGTGGTCCACACTACGCCGGCGAGCGCATTGATCACTGCACCGAAATCGACTCCCGCCGCAGTTTTTTCGTGCACGCGCATCGCCACCCTGCATTAGCCATCGAACGAACTTCAATCATACATTGATGTGGGCATTGACCGCGTTGAGCCGGCTTTCAAGTCGATCCGCACTCAAACACGCCGCCGATACTAAGGTGTCATGGATGGTCGCTGCGCTGTCGACTATGATTCAGCTCGAATGGGCCTACGCAGTGGGACGCACCAATGTGATGCGTAAATGAGGGCCTCTGCCTCGATCGATGGGGCGGTGAGTATGCTTGAGAGTGTGGACATTGCGTTGCCGCACGCCGAGTATGGGGCCGCCCGCGCGTTCTAAAACTTCAGAGCAAATGCGATTCAAAGCGCGGTAGCACGGCAAGTGCCAGCGTCATGTTGAGCGGCGAATAAAATAGGTTCTTGGGATTGGGGAAAATGTTATGCGTAGCGGTCTACTCAAGGCGCTCGTCACGGTTTGTATTCTGGCGGTAAGGATCAACGCGTCAGTCGCTCAAACAACCGACTCGGGTACCCAAACGCTCGATGAAGTGGTGGTGACGGCCCAAAAACGCGCCGAGAACGTCACGACGGTGCCGATTGCCATAGCGGTGCTGTCCAATCAGGATTTGATCGATTCGGGACTCCAGAGCACGCAGGATCTGGAATGGGCCGTTCCAGGCCTGGTGTTTGGTAATACCAACGGCTTCGCCGAACCCTATCTGCGAGGTGTCGGCTCCGACCTGATCACGCCCGGACAGGAATCGCCGGTCGGCTTCTACCTGGATGGGGTCTACCTGCCCCTCAACACCGATTTACTGCAGGAGTTCGACGATATCTCGCGCATCGAAGTGTTGAAAGGCCCGCAGGGCACTCTCTATGGCCGCAACACGACTGGGGGCGCCATCAACATCGTCACGCGCGACCCGCAGCAGACCTTTTCGACCGACGCCAGTGTGAGCGCCGGCAATTTCGGTTACGCCAAGGCCGTGACCTACGTCACCGGGGGTCTGACCGATTCATTGAGCGCCAACTTCTCGGGCGTATACACCGACCACAACGGCTTCGTGGACGTGATCAATACCGGCGAGCACGTCGACAGCCTCGATCAGTTTGGGTTTCGGGGTAAGCTCAAGTACGACATCAACGGGCACTGGGACGTGGTTTTCGGTGCGGATTACCTGGAAAAGCACGATACCTCCGACACCGTATATACCGCCTTGGTGGGCAGCAATACGCCACTGCCGCCAGGGGTCGGGCCAGCCTTCCAGCCCTACACCACGTATACCGACGTGAACCCTCCGCCGCATCGCGAATCCACCGACTTTGGGTCCAACCTGACCGTGCGCGGCCAGTTGGGCTGGGCGGATTTCACGTCCATCACAGGGTTCCGTGACGATAGTTTCAGTACCCTCTCGGATGGCGACGGCACGACCCTGGCGCTGCTGGCCTATGCGTCCATCGAGGGCGAACAGCAATTCACCCAGGAGTTGCAATTGGTGTCCTCCGGGGCATCGCCGCTGCAATGGCTGGGAGGCCTCTACTTCCTGCGGGCGATTGTCTATGACGGCCCCGTGAATGTCTGGTCGGGCATTCCGGTGACGGAACCGGCCAATGCGGCGGATCTGACCGGTAGAGGCCGCATCACCTCGTACGCCGGCTATGGCCAGGTCAGTTACGCCCTGCCTGACGGATTGAAGCTGATCGGCGGCCTGCGAACCACCGATGAGCGGCGTTCGCTAATTCAGCAAACGGATTTCACGACGGACTTCCTTGATCCGGCGGTGCGCGCCGCGTCGGATCTGCCGCCGCTCCAGGCATCAAAGAGCTGGACCTCTACCGACCCGAAGGCCACCTTGCAATGGGAGAAATCGGGCCAGCTGCTGTATGCGAGTTACTCGACGGGATTCAAGGCCGGTTCGTACAACCTCATCAGCCCGAGTTTTCCCGGTCCGCTGGATCCTGAAAAGATCAGAGCCTATGAAGTTGGCGGCAAGCATGATCTGCCGTTCCTCAACAATGCGAACCTCGACTGGTCGGTCTTCTACTACCACTACACGAACATTCAACTTGCGGTCCAGGACCCGGCCACCCAAGGTCAAGATGCCTCTCAGAATGCCGCCTCGAGCATCAACAAGGGTGTCGATCTGGATCTCGTGGTACCCATCATCCGGAATCTTACCGCCAAGGTCGGCATGGAGTACCTTGATGCCCGGTATGAAAGCTATCCGGACGCCGCGGTGTACAACGTCGTGGACGGCCTACTGGATACTGCGGCCTACACCAAATCGGTGGATGCGTCCGGCAATCGTATGGAGCGCGCACCGCTGCTGACTTCCACCGTGCAGGTGCAGTGGTCGGTGCCGTTGCCCACCGGCAGTATCGCGACGACCGCCTCGTATTATCACAACAGCGGTTTTTACTTCGATGCCGCTGAGGAGTTCCAGCAAAAGGCGTACAACCTCGCCAACCTGCGGGTTGAATACGCGGCGCCGGGCAGTCGTTGGAGTGTCGCGGCCTGGATCGACAACGCCTTCAATGCCACCGTCATCGGTGGTATTGGCGTATCGCCCTACGTCGTGGGGGCATTCTACAATGACCCACGCCTGTACGGCCTGAGTGCCTCACTGCACTACTAGGGAGACTCTTCAGAGCCTTCACGGAGGCGCGCCGCCATCGTCAGAAGATCCGCGAGCGTTCGCGCCTTCATTTTGCGCATCACCTTGCCGCGATGCGCCTTCACGGTAATCTCACTGATGCCAAGCGTTGCGCCCACCTGCTTGTTCAATTGCCCCCGGGCCACCAGCGCCATCACATCCCGCTCGCGACGACTCAGGGTTTCCTCGCGGTCCTTCAGTGTCTGCAAGAGGCGCAGCTCGACCAGGTTGGCCCGACTGCGCTCGACGGCACTGACCACGGCCGCCAGCAACGCTTCGGGGCTGAAGGGCTTGGTCAGGAACTCGGTCTCGCCGGCCTTCATGGCCTTGACGCTCATGGGGATGTCGCCGTGACCGGTGATGAACACAATCGGCAGCGCCGTTTGGCCCGCGCCCATCAGCCGTTGCACTTCAAGTCCATTCAGGTCAGGCAGGCTCACATCGAGGATAAGACAGCCCGGAAGGGGTTGCCGCGAATGCCGCAGGAACTCCTCGGCTGACGCGAACACTTCCGGATGGAAACCCGATTCAGCTACCATGGCCTGCAGGGATTCTCGCAATGACACATCGTCGTCAACGACGTAAACAACGGGCTTGGGATCCGGCGGGCTGATGCCGCTGGTGCCTTGACGCCTGTCAACATTCATAGCGGTCTCCCCGATCCTTGCAAACGACAATTCGCCCGCGCTAGCTCGTGCTACCCAGTGCCGAAGTGAGCGCCGTACGCAGCTCCGCCTCCGTGAAAGGCTTCAGCAGATAGGCGACGGCACCCTTCGCGAGGACGGCGGCACGAACCTTATCGTCACCCTGCGCCGTGATGAAAATGATGGGCAATTCGCGTCCCTGCTGCAGCAGTTCCCGCTGCAATTCTGGCCCCGACATGCCTGGCATCGCAACATCTAAAATCAGGCACTGGGTCTGATCGAGGGTCCCCGACGCCAGGAAGTCGACCGCCGAGATAAAGGTCCTGGCGGCGAAGCCCAGTTCGTTCAATAGATCCGGAAGCGATTCCCGAACCGATTCGTCGTCATCGATGACGGCTATCCAAGCACGCGCCACAAGTCACGCATTCCCGGCGGGCGCGCCCTTGACGCGCCGGCAAAAGGCTTCAATCCACGGCCAGCTGTAGTTGTTCATTCGCATATCTCTCGTTGCCTCAACGGAGAATGCGCTAGTCCGGCGCAGCCCGCGCTAATACTAAGGTATCAATTGATACCTGCCTCACGCTGGGGACGCCCAGGGGCCGCCGCGGCGGCTCTCTGGTCGCTCAGATCCCAATCCGGCCGGATTTCCTTGATATCGTCCCGCATCGGCGTTATCGCGGCGTGCTGCGCGACACCAGGTGCTCGCCCACGAACAAGCTTTGCAGCTCATTCAGGCGTACCACCTGGCTCACGATGAGGTCATTGGTCCCTTCATCCCCATCGTCGCTGGCGCGCCGAGCCAGCGGCCGCGCCTCCACCAGAACGACCTCGTGGGCCTCCACCAGCCGCCTCAGCTGCTGCACCGGATCCTCGCGGCCCCGCGGCGCTCGTGCCAGACGCGTCTCCTCAGCAATGTCCTGCGGCAGCGCCAAAGCGACACCGCCCAATGTCTGCACCCGCTCGGCCAGGGTATCCATGAGCTGCGCCTGCTCCTCGTAATGCTTGTCGAACAGCAAGTGCAGCTCGTAGAAGGTCGCACCAGAGGTCTGCCAGTGGGCCTTCTTGTATTGATCGGGCAGCGCGGTCGTATGCGCCAGTAACCGGTTCAGGCTCAGGACGCCATGATGACGGACGCTCTCTGACAATCCGATTCGTACCGGCGCCATCGCGCCAAACGGCTGCAAGGTCGCACCGTCTTCACTCGAGACTTTCGTCGTCATGCTCTGCTCCAAGAAGGTGGATACGGAGTGGCTATCACAGCAGCCCTTTTTCGATGCCGGCTGCGAGTAGCCCTACAGCCATGACGCCCAGTGCCATAAAGGCCGCAGCCGCGATGTTCCACGAGGCGCCATCGCGTCGCAGCTCGCCGACCGAAAGGCGTTCGATCGCGATACGCGCGGGCGACGGGGCCGGCCACGAGCGATCCGACTGCCAGGTGGGCCATTGCGCTGCACGCCGCTCTGCGCCCGGATTGGCGCGGCGCAGTTCGGCCAACAGCGCGACGCGCGGATCGAACACGGCATACATTTCCAACTCAGGTCTTCGTTTTGCCACGACACTCTCCCATTGCAGGTGACGGAATTCTTGCGCTGCCTTCGGCGGACGGGTTGTACGCAGCGCGCGCATTTAAGCTCTGACTGCTCGTGCCGAACACGCCACCCCAAAAGGCAGTCGTGACGCCGAAGTTTCCGGGTTGGCACGCATAGTGATGCTGCGCATGCCGGCGCGACGCCAGCAGCAGCCAGGTGGCGATCACCCGCGGCCGGCGGTAGTGAATGGCGTGGTGCACGATGCCGTACCAAAGGAACCCAGCCATTACACCTACCGTCAGGCCGCTCGCGGTCCGGAAGGACCCCAGCGCCCACACCGGCAGAAATACCACTCCAAGAATGACGCCCAGGCTCAGCCAGGTCGGCGTGCCGATGAACGCCAGCGGCATCTGGTGGTGAGCATCGTGCATGGCCGCGAATATGCGGATCCGGTGCAGCACGCAGCGGTGCAGAGGGTATTCGACCAGCGTCCAGGACAGTACGCCAACGAACGCCCAGAGCAGCCAGATTGACGCTGCCGACGCGGTATCGCGCCAGATGTCCACAGCGCAACCCATTGCGACCAGCAGGGCATAGACGACGAAGTCCGAGTAGTAGGCGGCCTTGCTCAAACGCATGCGCTGTCTCTCTATTTAACGCACCGCGCCCACGGCCGCCGTGGGTCGCACCAGGGGGCCGGGCGCGCTCGCACAGGAGCGGCGCCACTGACCCGGAGTCAATCCCACCCAACGGCGAAACTGCCGATTCAGGTGGGACTGGTCCGCGAATCCGCAGTCCGCCGCAACGTGCGCGAGGCTTTCAGCGGAAGCCTCGATCCTGCGTTTCGCCTGCTCAATGCGGCGCGCCGCCACATATGCCATGGGCGAGGCGCCGAGACTGCTTTTGAATGCGCGGGAGAAATGGCTCTTGCTCAAGCCAATGACGGCGGCGATCTCCTCCGTTGTCAGCTTCGCGCCGAGGTGGGCCTCAATGTAGTCGACGACTCGTCGCGCCTGCCAAGCCGCCAGACAGCCAGGCTGAACATGCCTCGTAACTGGAACGCGGTCCGCCTCGTCCGATGGCTCCGCGCCGAATAGCGTGTACGCATCGCGCAGGCAGCGCCATGCCTCGCAGCGGTCTCGCTCTAAAACGTTCACCGCGCGCCGAACTAGGATCCACAAGGGTGATTGCAACTCCGTCACCAACCCCGCTCTCATCTTGCTGCTCCCCGTCCAATTCTTCCGATGCGGCTATTGTTAGCCGCTCACCGCATGTTGAATCCATTGGACGTTGGTATTGCACACTGCAATACCAAGGTACGATGGTCACGCGATACCGGGGAAGTCAGGCTTTACAGCAGTCGCCTGAATGCGAATGTCGAAACCCCCGAGGTCTTCATCATGGACAAGCTGACTCAACTGCTCACCGCCAACGCGTCGGACTTCACCGTGACATTTGGCGCGGCGACTGGCGGATTCATCGCAGAGATCCAGCCCCCGGAGTGTCCGGTGTGGTTGGAAGCATGGGTGGTGCCGGCAAGGGCCGGCTATGTGCTCGGGGATGGAGAGTTCATCCATGAAGGGCAGCCCCAGCGCTTTCGCTTCTCGGGCCTGCCCTTAAGGCATTGCCAGGAAACCCGGCTGTCCGGAACGGGAACCATCTCCCGGCTGGGGGCCCTGCGCGATTTCAGCGGGGTTTACCTGCCCTGCGATACTGATGCGGCGCAGCGTGCGGGCTCTTCCGTGACGATCCTGGAAAATGAAAAAGGCGTGGTGCTGAGATTCATCGCCTCGGATGAGGATCGGATCATTGATCTGCCCTTCGGCGGCTTGCGGGTACGGCTCGCCACGGAACTGTGAGCGCAACTGCTGCTCCAAGAGCGTTCAGAACCCATCGGCGTCAGCAATCGCCTGCGCGAATGCCCGAGGGGCTTCCTGCGGTACGTTGTGACCAATGCCCGGCAGAATCCGGTGTGCATAGGCACCGGTGAATTTTTTCCGGTAAGCATCGCCGGAGGCCGCCGCACCGTCAAAATCACTTGCGATCGTGATCGTGGGGACGCTGATCGCAGGCGACACATTGAGCTGCGCTTCCAGCGCGTCATACTGCGGCTCACCCTTCGCCAGGCTCAGTCGCCACCGATAATTGTGGATCACGATCGGCACGTGATCCTCGTTGTCAAACGCGGCCGCCGTGCGCGCAAAGGTCGCATCATCGAAATCCCACTTCGGTGAGCTGAGTTTCCAGATCAGGCGTGCGAACTCCCGACGGTTTTCCGCGTATCCCAAACGACCACGCTCGGTGGCGAAATAGTACTGATACCACCAGCCCAATTCGGCCGCCGGCGGCAACGGGCGGGTGTTGGCCTGCAGATTGGTGATGAGATAGCCGCTCACCGATACCAGCGCCTTGCAGCGCAGCGGCCACAATGCAGCCACGATGGCCGCGGTGCGCGCACCCCAGTCATACCCACCGATAATGGCCGACTTGATCTTGAGGGCATCCATCAGCGCAACGACATCCTGAGCGACCGCCGACTGCTGCGCATTGCGCATCGTGCCGGGCGATATAAAACGGGTCGTGCCAAAGCCGCACGAGTACGGCACGATCACCCGATACCCCGCCGCCACCAGCGCGGGTGCGACATCGACGTAGCTGTGAATGTCATATGGCCAGCCGTGCAGCAGGATCACGACAGGACCTGCGGCCGGTCCGTCCTCTGCATAGCCGATGTTCAGCCGGCCGGCGTCAACTTGCTTGAGCGCGCTGAACGAAGCGTGGGCACCGAGCCGAACGGATCCGGCACTGAAGTTCGCCGTCTTGGCGAGGGCGGATTCACTCTTGCCCCACAGGCCAAGCTGCGTCGCGGCAATCGCCAGCGCGCCTCTGCCCAGAAAGCCGCGTCGATCACAGGTATCGGATTCAAGCACGGGTATCTCCAGTTGTGTCAAAAGCAACCGAGCCCCTTTATCAGAGCCGAAGTTACGCCCCGAAGCGATTGCACATTGGTATTGGTCCGGGGAGCGCCTCGCCCCCTTACCGGTGCAGAAGCGCCCGAATCGCCCGCAGCAGCAGCGACATGGTGAGTACGATGATCACCACCACCAATACGCCCGAGGTAGCAATGAGAGCCTCGACGATCTCCCTGGTGATCATCCTCAGCCGCTCGGGCAGTGTGAGTCCGTGGATCGCCGGCGCAACGTCGCCGCGCACCAGGTGCTGTGGCGTTTGAAGGGCCGCCACCCACGCCGTCCGGCGCGGCGGGGCGAAGCGATCACTGCGCGCCACGATGACCAATGCACGGGACGGCGCGCTCCCGCCCATGTCGACGTCAATATTGTTCGCTCTCATGGAGTTCTCCCTTACCGCTCGCACAACCCATCTCGTGTGAGATCTATAGCGGGACGCGCACGCCACGTCGATACGATTTCCCGATGCAATGGTATCGGCGATACCTTGGTCTAGGACCCGCCCTGGTGCCGATACCTTTGGCTGATAGCGGGGCGGTGTGGCTGGTGTTCTGATCGCGATCAATAGCCAGAGGGAGTCAAGCATGTCCACCCAACACAAGAGCGATTGGTCCGTCACTGCCCTTGCGGCGCATCAACCGGATCAGGATCGGTTTCGTGTAATCGATGCCGAAGATTTGCAGTGGAAGCCGTTTTCGTCGTTTCCGCCGGCGGCGCGACTCGCGGTGCTGGTCGGTGACCCGAGCAAGCCGGGCCCCTATCTGATTCGCGTCAAGTTGCCGGCGGGCACCAAGATGCAGCCGCACCGCCACCCCGAAGATCGCATCTACACCGTGATATCCGGCGTGTTCTACATCGGACTTGGAACCGAATTCGATGAGAACAAACTCGTCGCCCACCCGCCTGGCAGCGTCATTGTGCTGCCCGGCAATCAGACCCATTTTCACTGGGCGAAGTCGGGCGAATACATCACTCAGGTCAACGCCATCGGTCCGCTCGGTCTGGAATACGCGGATCCTGCGAATGATCCGCGAAGCGGCGGGGAAGACTGGACATGAGCGGGCTCACTCGCACAGCGGGTGCGTCCTGGGCCATCGTGGTCGGCGATGATCACGGCTATGACTCGCCGCTGCCGTCGGCGGGTGATCGACAGTCGGCCCCGGTGCAATACTGTCGGCTGAATGGAGCACGACCCCTCTTCCAGGATGCGCTACGCCGCGCAATGCAGGTGGCTCCGCTATCTCAGGTACTCGTGACCGCCCAGGAGGCCTATCGCTGCTATTGGGAGCCCGCGCTCTGGTTCATACGGCCAGAGCATCGCTTCATCAGCACGCGGCCCGGCATGTCATGGCTCACAACCGCCGCCGCCATACTCGCGATCGCCTATAAGGCGCCGGATAGCATCGTGACCCTGTTACCCGGGCGCTGCTTTGTCAGCCACGAGTCCATCCTGACTCAGGCGATCGAGCGGGCCGTTGCGTTGTTGCCGACGGTTCCGGAGACAGTCATCAGCTTGGGGATGCAGGATCTTGATGACAGCATTGATGAGGACTACCTGGTGCCGCCAAAGGGGCCGCGGGAATTTCTTCAGCCGCTGGTCGGAGTCGCGCGACGTCCGCTTCCGTGGATCGCCGGGTATTTACGCGCCGAGGGCGCGCTGGTGGCATCCCGGGTAACCTGCAGCTACGCACGTACGCTCGCGGCACACATCTGTCTGGTGTGGCCCGGACTGGCCTCAACCCTGCTTGAACACATCCTGGCAGGCTCCGCCCAGCCCGCGGAGGGTGGCGTGCGGATCAACATCCCGAGTGGCCTGCCCAAGGCGATACTCCGGTCTCGCCTCTGGTATCCGCCCGCCCTGCCGCAGCGCGCACTGCGCGTGACGGCGTGTGGCTGGAGTGGCCTGCGAACCGCCCGCGCGGTGGCAAGAATGACTGCTTTCCTCAGCCCGAGTCTGCAGCCTCTGCCAAGTGCCGCGCCGCGCCGGCCTACGGCACCGGCATGGACTCAAGGTTCAGTTTAATCGCCATATTGACCAGCTGCGCGAGCGAATCGGCCTGCATCTTGTGCATTACGTGGCCGCGATGCGCCTTCACGGTGATCTCGCTGATCACGAGCTGGCTGGCGATCTGCTTATTCAGCCGGCCGGCCACCACCAGTGCCATAATCTGCCGCTCGCGGCGGCTCAGGCTGTCATAGCAATGCCAGAGCCGACGAAGCTCCGCGTCGCGCCGCAGCGCGGCGGCGCTGCGCGCTATCCCCTGATGAATCGCCGCCAATAAGGCATCGTCGCAGAATGGCTTGACCAGAAGCTCCAGCGCGCCCCCTTTCATTGCCTCCACCGCCATCGCCGGGTCCCCAAAATAGGTCATGAATATGATTGGCAGGCGTGCCCGCTCGGCGGCGAGCCGCTTCTGCAGACCCAGGCCGTCGAGCTGCGGGAGCCGGTAGTCGAGTACCAGGCAGCTCGGAACCCCGGCGCGTGGACGCGCGAGGAATTCCTCCGCGGAGGCAAACGTTTCGCAATGCCAGCCGGCGCAGCGCACCAGTGACTCGACCGACTCCCGCATCGAAACATCATCGTCCACGATGAAGACCAGAGGAGTGTCGGTGGAGGTCCGCGCATGTGCGGATCCATGACTCTGTTCGCCGGCTGAAAGCATCGCTTCTCTCCCTTGTCTTAGTTGAGGCGCCGCACGCGCAATGCGGCATGCAGCGCCGCAATCAGGTCTTGTTCACTGAATGGCTTGAATAGACACTCCACCGCGCCCTCCCGCAGCAGGCGGGATCTGAAGTCTTCGTCGACATGAGCCGTGAGGAAGACGATCGGCACCGCCATACCCGCGCCGATCAGCTGCTGCATCAATTCCGGTCCGCTCATGCCTTGCAGGAAGGCATCGAGAATGAGGCAACTCGTTTCATCGACCCATCCGGATGCCAGAAATTCCTCTGCGGAGGAAAATGCCCGGACCGCATACCCCAACTCCCGCAGCAGGTGGGGAAGTGACTCGCGTACTGATTCGTCATCATCGACCACGGACACCAAGGCGCATGTAGTCGTCACAGTCCCAGCCCCTCGGCGCGCGAATCCTCCCTCAGGACCCGACCGCCACCTGCCCAGCAATCGCCGGCTGGGACGCAGGCCGCGGGCCTGGGACCGCGTTGTGCACGAGGAATAGAAAAACAGAACGTGGCACCCGGACCTTGGTTCGCGCTTGCCCAAAGGCGCCCGCCGTGGCTGGCAATAATGGTGTGGCTGATCGACAGCCCGATGCCCATCCCGTCGCTCTTGGTGGTGTAGAAGGGCTCGAACAGTCGAGCCGCGTGAGCGCCGAATCCGGTTCCGTTATCCTGCACGGACAACAGTACGCCCTCGTACCCCTCGCGTTGCGTGCAGATCCTGAGCCGCCGCGGTCGATCATCGATGGCGCCCATGGCGTCGGCGGCATTGAGGATCAGGTTGAGGATGACCTGGTGCAGTTG
>Ga0210391_10000627_pt1 | contig 35604 bp, 23 predicted proteins | sample IncBWC12OmetaG_FD_160573 | JGI IMG/M metagenome (GOLD analysis project Ga0210391, IMG submission 160573) | Forest soil microbial communities from Barre Woods Harvard Forest LTER site, Petersham, Massachusetts, United States - Inc-BW-C-12-O ...
CTCGCCGGAAGCCGGAGTCCACCTTTGACAACATCGCTCGGGATTTCGGCGTTCGATATGTCGAGGGGTACACATCCCCCAACTTTGCTGATGTCGTCGCGAATGCACCATTTTCCGAATAGACGACCTGCCGATCATCGAATTGCGCACACATATCAGCGCGGCTAAAGAAAGGAGACACCATGAACTACCAAATTCAAGGACTTTCCATCCATGCGGAGGTGCACGGGACTGCGGAGCCGGCTCTCGTATTTCTCCATTACTGGGGTGGAACTTCGCGCACCTGGCGCAAGGTTACTGCCGAACTTGAGGGACAGTTCAAGACAGTGGCCTATGACGCGCGCGGCTGGGGAAGTCCAACAAGACCTTAGCTGGCTACAAACTGGCAGACCTTGCGGACGAAGCTCTCTCACTGGTCAAAGCGCTGGAAATCAAACAATATGTCCTGGTTGGACATTCGATGGGAGGAAGGTCGCAGCTCGCCGCATCGCGGAGGCCGGAGGGGCTTTCAGGCCTCATTCTAGTGGCTCCTGCTCAGCCAACGCCTCGGCGCAATCCTGAAGAGATGCGTCAAGGACAGCTTCATGCGTATGACAATCGTGAGATCCTTCCTAAGACCATTGGCAGTGGCCGTCTGACTGCTCGTCCCCCTTCGCCAGAGATTTTGGAGCAGATTGTCGAAGACAGCTTGTCCGGCTCTCGCGATTTTGCCTCCCAGGCGCATGCGGGTCGTGGATGAATCTTTTGGCGCCCATGGGGAAGAGTATAGCGAATAAAAAACGAATGTAATCCACAGCACGGAAATCCTCGGATTTGATGATCGCCAGCGACAATCGAGCCGGTGTACTATCTCTGCCATCTCACGGGACCATCCTAGAGCTGTCCTGATACGAGGGCGAAACAGTCGTATTCCCCGATTGCTCCTCCTGACCCCGGTGAAATCTGCGAAACGCACACGGTTTCAGACCGCGATAGGGGGAGAGTATGCCCAAAAGACTCGCAATCACGATCGCGGGCGCCGTGTCGCTCGGAAGCTATGAAGCGGGCGTCTTATACGAGATCCTGCGTGCGGTCCGCTTCAACAACGAGAACACAGACGTCAACGCGATGGCCATCTTCTCCGCGCCTGGCTTCGAGGACTTCATGCGGGGCGCGCGTCGGTTCATGAGGAGAAGAATGTACCGCTGTCCAAGGCGGAGAACGATGAGCTGATGCAAGGCCTTTACATGGGTGGTCTACAAGGAGTCCTAGAAGCGTTCAGCGTTCGGAGAATCCCGGTTGCTTCGGCTGCCTATAAGATGCGGTCCTGTGGACCGGGCTTTTATCTAAGGGTTAAGCTCGCGTATCCAGCACGACGTCAGATGTCGACGCGGTCAAGAGCCTGCAGCGTGTGTCGGCCCCCACCAAGGCTGCGATGAAGCCGTTCTGAAGAGAGCAGGCTCGGCACTCCTCGCCCGCCAAATCAACGGTGAGGAAAGACCCCGCGCCAGGCATCCAGATCCGCAACGACGGGCCCTCGGCGATACAGGCAAGAGAGGTTGAAGGATCGGTGGCCAAAGAATCGAGGCCGCTCGTGCTGGTCATCAATGTTCGCCGGATCTCGCCTGAAGAGGGGTCGAATTCAAACAAAGCAGTCCCTGTGTTCATCAGTAGTGTTGCGGGAGCATGCCAGAACTTCACCTCGGGATGTTTGTTGCGCTTTTGGAACTCCGACGTGATTTCGCGGGACCACAGAATAGAGCACGCGGCTGTATCGACCGCGCTCAGTAACATCTTGCCGTCTGCGACCGCGGCGGCGAAATAGCGTTTGCCAGTTGGGTCAAAGCACATCGACACGACGTACGACTCGGGGAAAGCGCATGCGCCGATTTCTTTTCGCTCAATCACCGAGAAGAGGATCACATCCCTGCGACGGGGCTCATGGACGAAAGCGAGGAAAGTACCTTCGTCAGGCGAGAGCGTGATCGGAGGAGATTGCCAGGACCACGTAACGCATACTTCAGTGCTTACGATTGCGTTATTCACAACGTTTAGCCGAGAGAAGTAGATCGTGTCTGGTGCGTGATAGCCGATCCCGCTCGTCATTGCAAGCGCTCCCCATGAGGTCGCCTGCAACCACTCTGCACCTTTCCGGGCGATGTTGCGTAGTGACCCGGTCGGGAGGTTCCGGACTTCGACCTCCGTATCTGAGGCGAGCCAGAGTTTTTGCCCGGATCGGTCAATCGAACAGCGTTGCATCTCTTTCGCCACGGTTGTTTCGACAAATGTGATGTTTCCGTGGCCCTGTTTAAGCATGTCCGCGTCGCTCGGCACGCTGAAGACACGCGCGGGTGCCTCATGCTCAGCAGCGAGCGTATTGGTCACAAGCTCGGCTAGCTGCACGAGGTACGCCCGGTGCTCGGGCGGCTCAGGCATTATGAAGGCATTCAGTTGAGCGAACCAATTGAAATCGCTGGGAAGCGACGCCAGAGGTGGCATAGTGCCGGGTACGAGAACAACCGGAATCACACGACGTGCGAAGCGGTGCGCGGTTCGCAGTTCATAAGCGACTACATCGTTTTCATCGTGCAATCGCGATGGGTCCCAATGCAGCCCTATGACCACAATAACGAGCCTGGCCTGGGAAATCGCCTGTTGAATCCTGGACATGAAAGGGATGCCCAGCTCAATGTCGTCGACATCCATAAAGACGCCGGAGACGCGGCGCAGACGATCGGTGAGAAGGTCTACGAAGAGCGAACTGTCACGCCTTCGATAAGAGACGAAGAGTTCGTCCACTTGATTCTCCAGCTACTTGTGTGTCATGAACTGTATCATTCAGAATGCAGGTTCGGGCCGGACCCCAAAGTAACGGGACTAAACCAGAATCGCGCTGCGAGGAGGCTCAGCCAACAAGATCACCTCTGCTGTAGGGGTGGGGAGCGCCGTTACGCGAATGGCTCGTCAACATCACCAATCCCAAAACACGCCAATTCTATAAAGATGAGTGGCGGAGTTCGTAGCCTTCACCGGCCTGAAAGACTCCGCACACTGTAGACAAGCTCGCAACGGTTTCCTAGACCATTAGTCCGAGATCGCGACCATTGGCTTATAGCTCATTTCCAGACGGGGAAGGATGGCTAAAGTGTGCGCTTTGAAGTCGCAATATCCATACCAAAAAGTAACCGGATGCCGCCAGTGTTCGTCGAGGAATCGGGCTCGAAGTGACCGGTGACGATTTTACTGGTCGTAGAATGAACTCGAAGGCAATCCGGTTTGAAGAGCAGCGAGCCGCTATTTGTTGACTGTGACCATGACAGTGACAGATTGCGAGCTGCTACCGGAGCTCTTGGCGGTGACGGTTATGGTTGAGGTGCCAGCGGGTGTGCTGGGAGGTGAGCCGCAAGCGACGATTCCGGAGATGGCGGCGGCTAGCACTATCATCCACAAGGCCCGTTTGGCGGCTGGACTGAGCCGCTTCCGGTGCCAGTACAGGACAAAGCTCAACAGGCCGGCGGGCAGCCAGCACAGTAGCGTCGAGGCAGTTCCTGACGCGGGAGTGTTCTGACTGACGGTTCCATGATTAGAGCCGGTGGTAGTGAGTGTCATGGTTGTGCTTACGGCGGTATTGGAACCATCGGCCATCAGCGTGGCAGGATTGAAGCTGCAGGCTGCGAGCTCCGGCACGCCGGTGCAGTCAAAGGTCAGCGATCCGTTGTAGCCGCCAATCGGAGTGAGGGTGATTTTTATCTGGCCCGTTTCTCCCTGGCTGAGGCTAAGACTGGTTGGATTGGCGCTGAGGGAAAAGCCAGGGGCTGTTACTGTCTGAGAGAGCATCGCCTGCGAGCCGAGGAAGTCGACGTTGCCCGTGTAAACCGCATCGATGGTTTGAGTCCCGGCGACGAGCGCGCTCGTTGTGTAAGTAGCTACTCCTTGCGCATTCAGTACTGAATTCCCGAGTACGGTCGAGCCGTTCAGGAACTCAACTGAGCCAACTGGCGTGCCTGTCGTTGATGATCTTACTGTTGCGGTAAAAGTTACAGATTCGTTCAGGTTCGAGTTGGGCGTCGAGGAAGCGATGGTGGTCGCGCTCGCAGCCGCTGTTATGGTGAGAATGCCGTTCTTAATAGTCACAGCGTAATCGGCCAGATTGCTCCCGCTAGCGCTGGGCACGATAGCGTACGTTCCCGCATCGGTATTGACGGTTGCCGCGGTCGCGAAAGTTTCGGTGAAGGTATCGCCGTTGATGGCGCCGGTGAGGGTTCCGGTGAAGGTTGGATTTGCTGTTCCGTAAACGCGCGTCGCGTTGTTAGCGGAGGCGGTCAGCGTGGCCTGAGCAACGGTTAACATCGCGGCCCGCGTCGCTGCTTTGTCATCGACTGTATCGGCCGGAGTGAAGTCTGCTGTCAGCGTGTAGCTGCCCACGGGCAGCACGGTGGCGGCTGTCAACGCTATAGTGTTGCCGCCTGCGGCCTGTGCAGAATAGCTGAAGCTGCCAGGTGTGTTTGCAGTTGCATCCAGTAAGGCTGCGGCATTGGTACCGTATCCAATCGAGCTGGCAGGAGACCATGTGATTGCCGGTGTTGCCTGTTGCACAGTGATCGGAACGCTGACGCTCGTCGCCGCAGCATAGTCGGCCGTTCCGCTAAAGCTTAGCGCCACAGTGTGTGCCCCGGCATGGAGTCGTCCATACGTCGCAGTTACAGTGCCATTTTGGTAAGTCGCAGCTGGAACGGTCACAGAATTAGCCGTGTTCTGGTCAATGAGAAAAGAGAACAGGCTTGAGATCGCTCCCGCAGGGGGTGGAGAGATGGTTCCTGTAAAGGTGACCGCTGCTCCGTATATCGGATTTGATGGAGCGGCGCTTAGCGCTAACGTGTTTGTCGCCTTGTTTACCACGATTGTTTGAGTAACCTGCGGAGCGGCGGCATACTCCAGGTTGCCTGCCTGATTGGCGGCCACGACGACTGTACCCACGCCGGTAATGGTCAACGTGTGGCCGCTAACCATGCCCGGGCCAGAGAGAACGCCGAACGTCACGGCAAGGCCGGAAGTCGCAGTTGCAACCAGCGGGATAGGGCTTACCCCGTAGGTCACGGGACTCGCCGGCGGAGTAAAGGTAATTGTCTGCCTGGATTGTCCTACGTCGAAGGGAGTGCTTGTCGCGGAGACGCTGATGGGTGCGGTCAGGGGTGCAGGCGGAGGCGTCGTGGTGAGCGGGAGCGTTGCCACTAGAGTGTCATTTATGCCGGCGGCGCTTACTGAAAGCTTCGCATAGGTGGCCACGCCGCTTGCGTTGGTCGATGCTGTGCCGCCGCTAAGTGTGCCGTTGTTCCCTGCACCCAACGCAAGTGAGATGCTGACGCCGTTGACCGGGAAGGGAGCGCCACTCTCATCGAGTTGCACGGCGGAGGTGAACGAGACGTTCGTCCCGACATTTGCGGGTGGCTCGGTGCTGAAGAGCAGCGAGTAGTTGGTTTGAACTGCGCCGGAGTCATAGCAGGCTGTGCCGTTGTAATTGATGGGAAGGGGAAATCCACGCTGATCTTGCTGCGTGTATGCTCCGCCTGCGGCACAGATTGCGGGACTTCCCGGAAGCGGCGGCTTGGTCGGAGTGGGGCCGCCATAGTTGGCGAGCGGGGCGAGCATGGAATTTGCCGTCACGACATTGCCGTTCGTGCCGGTTGTCGGACAAGCCGTAACACCTGCGGTAGCGCAGTCGTCCACGACGCTGTTGTATACCGCGAGAGTGCCACCGTTATAAAGGTTGCCGCCGGCGTTGTTGGAGATGGTGCTGTTGATGATGGTCATTCTGCCGCCGGCGGGGCTTAGAAATGGATCCCCAGGCGCGTTATAGACGCCGCCTCCGCCGGTGTTCCCTGAGATGGTGCTGTTAATTATTGTCAGATAACCCGGTACATCATTAAAAATGCCACCACCGCTGAAACCAGTGTTGGGATCGCCGGATGCGCTGTTCCCGGAGATAGTGCAGTCAATTACAGTGAGTGCGCCTCCATTAGAGATGCCGCCGCCTGTGTCGGCGCTGCCACCGGTGATCGTAATCCCGGAAATGACAGCGCCAACTACCTGCGACTGATAAGGGATCTGGAAGACCGATGTGGTAAAGCTGTTTGCCGCGCTGACCGTTACCAGATTCGTTCGGCTGGTTCCGCTGCCAGTTGACGGTCCCACGATGGTTGTATTCGAGGGTATAAATAATGGCAGATATACCGGGATCGTTTGCGGAGTAGAGAAAACAGTCGGATCGAACGTGACATTGATGGCACCTGAGCAGTTGGGCGGGCAGGCCGTTTCCGCTGCTGCGGCCAGTGCATCGGCCAGGCTGCAATTGGCATCTGGCTTCGCGCCGGGCTGATTCTGGTCGGTGCAGTTTGCGCCGTTGCCTGAGTCATCGGTCGTTACAGTCACCATGAAGTTCGGGCCCTGGAAGTTTGCGGTTATGTTCTCAGGAGCATTCATCGTGATCGTAGTGTTTGGACTGGATGGGTTGGCGATGGCGCCATTCGTTTCGCCTGTCCAGCCAGCGAAGTATGCGCCAGAATATGCCGTCGCGCTGATTGCGACCGCGGTGGTCGCCGCATAGAATCCACCCGAGGCGGGCGAGACGGTTCCTCCCGATGGGGGATTCGCAGCGACGGTGAGCTGGTACGAAGTAGAAAATGTCGCCGTATAGTTCATGACGCTGGCGGACGCGGTCACCGTGTGGCTGATGGCGCCGCTATCGCTCCACGATGCGAAGGTGAACTGGGTACCGGGAGCCGACTGTGGAGAAGTAGTAGCGATGGTGTGCTGCGAGCCCACGGTCCAACTTACAGAGACGGGCGCGACTTGTGGGGGTCCTCCGTCCACCGTTACCGACAACCCGGTTGGAAGAGTGTCAATCACCGTTTTAGGGCCGGCCTGCGTTACGTCGAAGGGGCTGCTTGTCCCGATGATAGCGAGCGGGGAGGTTAGCGGCGCCGGTGGCGGCATAGCTGTAATCGGAAAGGTCGACACCAGCGTGTCAGCCGTGCCGGGCTCGTTGACGGAGAGATTCGAATACGTCACCACACCATTTCCATTGGTTGGGGATGCGCCTCCTCCGCTGAGTGAACCGCCGTCTCCAGTGCCCAAGGCAAGCGGAATCATCAGGCCGCCGGCCGCGTAGGGGAAGCCGCTCTCACTGAACTGGACCGCAGCGACGAAGCTGATGCCGGCTTCCACACTGGCTGGCGGTTGGGTGCTGAAGCTCAATGCATAGTGTGTCTGGATCGCGCCGGAGTCCACGCAGATCATATTTCCTGAAGAAGTGCTATAGGTAGTCGTGCGCGGCACACCGCGCTGATCTGTTTTCACCCCCGGCGGGATGTCAGCAATGATTCCGGCGCAGATGGCGCGGCTACCGGGCGATGTGGAAGACAGACCCGCACCGGACAGGTTGCCGTCGACGCCAGTCGTTACGCAGCCGTCGCAATCGTCCTCCTGATTCCCCAGTTCGGTTTGCTTGTAGTTGTCTGCCACGATGGTGTTAGTGATCTGGCCTCCCCCGAAAATACCGCCATAGCCGACAAAGCATAGGTTGGTACTGTTACCTGTGATGGTGCTGTTGGTGACGATAAGGGTATCGCTGTTATAGATGCCTCCGCCTCCATTACAAGGGTTTTGACCAAAGCTATTGCTAAAGGCCGCGCTGTTTCCCGCGATAGTGCTATTGATGATTGTCAGAACACCAGGGACGTCGTTGAATATTCCTCCACCGCCAAGGCTATCGAGTACGTTGTTCCCAGTTATGCTGCTGTTCGAAACGGTCAACGTTCCGGCGTTATAGATGGCACCGCCCCCACTAATAGTGGAACCGTCAACATACCCACCAGTGATGTTTAGCCCAGAGATAGCTGTGTTGGCTACTCCGGAGCCGACAGAGAAGATTTGGTGCTGGCCGCTTCCACTTATCGTCACCAGATTCGTGAAATCCGGGCCGCCGCTTGGTAGACCGGTGATTGTGGTGTTGGCGGGGATGCTTAAGGTGCCCGCGCTGCCAAGCGTAATGGTTCTTGCCGCGACTGGCTGATTCGCGCCGAATACGGTTGTGTCGAAGGTGATGTTCGCGCCGTCGGATGCTGCGGCGGCGAGAGCGTCGCGCAGGCTGCAATTCGGGTCGCGCATGGCGCCGGGTAAGCTTTGATCGGTACAGTTTGCGGACGTGCTGTTCGCATCGTCGGCTGCGGTGGTTACGATGTAACTCGGTAGGGTCTCCGCGCACAGCGCACTAGCAGATAACAGCGCCAGAGTGGCTACCAGGTGGAGACGAGAGAAGCTACAGAACGTACTCACGAGCAGCTCCGGGACAGAAGAGTAGGAGCAACTACGGAGTTCGCTGGAGGCCCAGAAGGGAAGGCACGAGCACTCCGAATACGCTATCGACCTTGACGATGTCGATAAAGTACAACTGGCCCGTTATGAATCGACCAAACCATACAGATGCGTAATAGGGGTGTCAAGCGCAAAAAATGCTCAGCCCGTCCTAAGCTCCGCCCATATCACTCGTCGTTGCAATCGGGACACGAGGAGACGGGGGAGCATTCGAGCAGGCTTTTTGCTAATCGGAGCGTTAACTGAGGTTGCGTATATACCTATCTAAATCCCGCGATATCCGTCGCTTCCAATTCAGCTTTGGCCATAACCAGTATCGACTTGAGTTGTTCCGCAACGGCGCTTTTGGATCTGGGTCTGTCATTCTGGAAATCAGGTCCCAGAGTACGCGGTTCCACTCAGTCGATTTATTTGTCCCTTTGGCTGGCCGATACCTATGACGCTATGGTCTTCCTTCGCCAGCTTTAATATTTACTCTGCTGGTTTCTTATAGTCAGTCCGGAATGAATCCTCCATCGCGACACCGAGCGAGTAAACGTCGGGGCCACGCGATACTAGGCCATCAACCCTCCTGTTCAGGCGATATATACCGGGTGTCCCATATGCTTCCGTATTCCCCTCAGGCTCTGATACCGGCCATCCTTCTTGATCCATCTCGTTTTCAGTTTCGCAGGACATTGGCGCTGCAGATCGGGGATCATGAAGTCTACCAACACCGGTTCTTCTCGTCCCCTCGTTATCATTAATGTTTCCAGGCTTTATATCACCATGCATCACGCCGATTTCTGTATGTGGTCGTTGTGTACGTTTCGTGAGCCGTCAGCAGCGACTCGGCGCCTGCCTGAGTGCAAGAAAGCCTGACTCCTCTTCGGCCTCGGGCCAAGTTGATCAGATAGCGCGAAGTTACTCACAAGGGGAATTTTCGAGAGGTTCGGACAATTTTTTGGATAGCCGGTTTCTCGTCCGCTTGCAAGACTTAGATCGAACTGAATAGCTCGATGCGCGTATTGACCTGTTCTCGCAAAGTACGGCTGGGTTAAGTTCAATCTTTCCAGACTCTAGATGTTTGAGGGTGGTTTCGGGGAAAGTGAGCTGCTCGGAAGTTGAGCAGAAGAATCGCCGACGTCGGTGAATGCATAATCGCCAAGTATCAAATCGAGAAGGGCTCCGCTAGGGCGCGCATCCAGGCAGCATCTGAGCAGGTTCGCCGGGATCTTGCAGGCCGATGGCTATGTCCGGTTATCCACGTTGACCGTCCGCACTGGTCAAGCTGTTCAGCTGTCTTGAATATTCGAGATCCGGCAACGGCAGATGGGGTCTTGGGCTGCGTACGCTTCTGTAGGAAATGTGGGTCCTGCTTCATCGCCCGATGGCCTCCTCGCCACCACGCGATAAGCGCCATTTTCAGGGTTATTTCCGGTTTGGCGGTGACACAGTATCCATCAAGTGAGTCTACTGTGCCGCCGGGAATACAAGCATTGAGTCAGAGCGAAGGTGCAGTCAGGCCTTTATTTGCTCGCAGCGGTACCCGCTTTGTTTTTCTGCACTTGCACGGTCCAAGGGGGCACGATGCCATTCTGCCGCGCGTAGGCAATAAGTTGGCCGAGGTGTTCGTGCGCATCGACAACGAGAATGTAGACAACGTCGCCCTCGTTGGCCTGCGGGCCGAGCTTTGGCAGCAGCTTCGCGAAATCCGCATTGCTCATGCTAGTGATCGTTTTGTTCGCGAAATCCCAAGACTGATTGAGGTCTTCGACGATGCGATCCTTCTCGGTTGTGGATTTTTCGAGTTCTCGCGCCTTAAACCCTACGGGAGGGTTCGCACCCATCATGCTGAGGATTGCATATCGCTCTCCAGCGACGTGCAGAAACACTTCAGCAAAGGACCGGGTGTCGGGTGACGGGCGCCAAGTGAACATGTCGCTCGGAAGTGCCTCGGCGAGATCGACGCACTTCTTATTCACTGCCTGTAGGTCAAGAAGGGCCTGGGCTTTCATGTCATAGCTGGGTGCAGTGCTGTCAGTGGACTTGTTGGGAGTTTGCGCGTGCATTGCGACAGCACTCGTATTCAGGATGCATGCGAGACAAATCAAAGAGAGAATCGGCGTTTTCATTGCGGTCCCCCGCTGCAATCGAAGCTCTTGTAATCGCCCCGAGGCTAGAGCAAAGGGGGGGAAAGATGCAAGCAGTTCGTGACCGCCCGGATGTTTCGAGGGGTGAGTCGCTGCCTTAACGAGATTGATGATTCCGGAGATTGCCATGGGCCGCGCATGAAAGTGAGCTGATCCGTTCCCCGGCTCCTGCCCGTCTCGGCTGGGGCGTTTCACGTGCCTGCCGTGATCGCCGAGGCCGGCGAGAAAACAAGTGAACACTTCCTGGAATTTTCGCCGCGACCATCCGTCATTCGAACACGCGCGCGGCTTATGCACTACGTGATAAACCGGATTATCATGCGCTTAGCAGGACGACAAGCAATTCATAGTTGTGTCGCTGGGCGATTAGCGAGCCATCGCAAAGCGAACGTTGCGCGCACTGTTGGCGACAACGTCCTGTATCGTTCATAACCTTCGTGGATGTTGAATGCAATCAATTCTGCCAACCGTGACAATCATCCAATGCTGCCACCGATCCACGTTTCCAACACCGGCGAAACCGTGAAACGGCGCTTTGGCGATTTTGCGTGAAGCTGGATTGGAATCTTAACAGCAGGGGAGGGTCAAGGTTCGTGCTGTTTAGGTCTCAATCCCAGGCCCCCAAACGAGACCTCAGGCATACAATCCTGGGTTCGATCCTTGAAAAATTGTCCACACGACTCTTGCGTTGGGAGAAGAATGGTGACAGAATCGCAAGTCATCAAAGAAAGTGCCGAGATGTTGGAATGTTCCAAACTGGAGTCGAAGACAAGCAGCCGACTCCACCTCAATTGATCCAGCGTCTCCCGCGCCAAATTTCGTAAGCCTTGGTCCCTAATCTGCATTACCACGGGCGATCCATCACCAGAAGCCAGGTTCCGGTACTTGAGATTAGGGGGGATTGTGTTTCGAAGATTGGGCACAGCTCTGTTTACATTCTTCGCGGTCGTCTCGATCGCGAATAGCGTTTCCCACGCGCAGCCACGGCCCCTGTTGACTCGTCATGTGCGTCGAGAGACTGTCACCGGACAGACGCCGTTCGTCGGTCGCGTCTCCGCCGACCAGCCTATGCGGCTGGTGATTGTTTTGCCTCTCCGCAATGAGGCGGGCCTGGAAGAATTCCTGAAGGAGCTCTACAACCCTTCCAGCCCGTCTTATCGCAAATATCTCACGGTGGAAGAATTCACCGAGATGTTTGGTCCGACCCAGCAAGACTACGACGATGTGGTGCATTGGGCGGAAAGCAACGGGTTCACGATTGCCGCCAAGTCCCGCAATCGCATGAACGTGGACGTGACGGGGTCAGCGGCTACCATCGAGAGCGCATTCCATGTGAAGATGGGTCTCTACCACCACCCCATGGAAAACCGCACCTTTTATGCTCCGGATCGCGAGCCCACGGTGGACCTGCCTTTCCCGCTTTGGCACATTGCGGGGCTGGACAACTATTCGATACCGATTCCTGCCGTGAAGCGCAAAGCTCTGGAGGTAAAGTCCGAGGCCACGACAGGCTCCTGCCCCGAACAGTCCTTCTGCGGCAGCGACATGAGAGCGGCCTATTACGGAGGCACATCTCTAACCGGCTCCGGCCAATCGCTGGGGCTGCTGGAGTATCTCGGCACCGATTTGACGGATCTGGAAACCTACTATGCGAACGCCGGTCAGACCCTCAGTGTGCCTATAACCCTGCTCTCCACGGACGGGACGAGCACTAGCTGCACCTACCCGGACTGCGATGACACCGAACAGACCATCGACATGACTCAGGCTCTTGGCATGGCTCCAGGTCTTTCGAGCCTTGTAATGTACGTCGGATCGAGCGATGCGGCCATTTTCGATGCAATGGCCACGGCCAGTCCCCTGAACGCGCAATTGAGCTCTTCGTGGACCTGGTACCCAGCGGACCCGAGCACGGATGATCCATACTTTCAGGAGTTCGCGGCTCAGGGGCAAAATCTGTTTCAGGCGGCCGGAGACGGAGGCGCGTGGAGTTCCTCTTCGGAGATCTATCCCGCCGATAACGTCTATTTGACATCAGTAGGCGGAACGGACCTGGAGACCACCGGCCCTGGCGGCACTTGGAGTTCAGAGACTGCCTGGGTGGATGGCGGAGGCGGAATTTCTCCGGACAAATACGCGATTCCCTTCTGGCAGACGGCGACAGCCAGCAGCTGCTCCGAGTGCTCCATTGAGTATCGCAACGGCCCGGACGTTTCGGCCAATGCGAATTTCACTTTCTACGTCTGCGCCGATCAAACCGCCTGCACGGCTAATTTTTATGGCGGGACCAGCTTCGCGGCGCCCATGTGGGCCGGCTACCTAGCTTTAGTCAATCAACAGGCAGTGGCTGACGGTGAGCCCACGCTCGGCTTCATCAATCCGGCTCTTTATGACATTGGTTTAGGCTCGAGCTACGACACCGATTTCCACGACATCACCAGTGGCAACAACGGCTATGCAGCCACCACCGGCTATGATTTGGCAACCGGCTGGGGCAGTCCGAACGGAAGCAATCTGATCACTGGGCTGATCAACACAATTAAGACTCCTGGTTTTGGACTTACAGCCTCGCCCACTGCGGTCTCAGTGGTGCAGGGCAGCTCGGGAACGTCGACGATTACTAGCACCGTGTTGAACGCCTTTAGCTCGGCCATTTCCCTGTCTGCGACGGGCCAGCCCGCGGGCGTGACCGTAACCTTCAGCCCAACCTCGATAACCGGAGCTGGAACTTCAACGATCACCTTCGCTGTGGGCGCCTCGGTTGCCCCCGGCACGTATCGCATTACCGTCACGGGAACCTCCGGCAGCATCAAGGAAGCTGTTGCACTCACTCTGACGGTGACCAAAGCGTCTCCTGACTACACCATCAGCGCATCGCCCACAACGATCAGCGTCGACCAGGGCAGCTCCGGCACAACCACGATCACCTCCGTTATTTCCGGCGGCTTTGACTCGGCCATTTCGTTGGAGGCAACCGGTTACCCAATCGGGGTGACCGTGAGCTTCAGCCCTAAAACCATATCGGCACCTGGCTCGGGTAAGTCCACCCTGAAAATTAGCGTGGACAAGAAGGTCGCGCTCGGAGACCACACCATCACGATCAACGCTACGGGCGCGGGAATACCGCGCACGATTCAGGTCACGCTCGACGTTCTCAAGTGAGATCGAGCGAACCGGGATCGGACAACCGAGATTGGACAACTGGGAATGGCGGCACGGGCGAACTCAACACACGAGCGATCTCAACAAAGGAGGACTGCCCATTCTACGAGAAGTGAAGACGGAACCGCTTTTTGCAACGTCTGGCACGGAACGAATGCATGACGAATTGGCCATGTCACTCGCAGCCGTTGGACTGAAACCCATTTGGATTCCCTGATCGAAGGATCGGGGACAGCCCCCGGGGGGTAACAAGGAGACAAAATGTTAGGACGAGGATTTGGTTTAATCGCGCTCGCGGCAGCCCTGGTCCCTTTCACCCAGATGGCGGCAGCGCAGGACTACAAGGGAACACCCAAGCCGACGATCCAGGATTATGGACCGTTTCCCGCTACCGCCGTCAAGCCCGCCACCAGCACCACCGAAACTTCTGTTTCTTCCGCTGTCGCCAGCGGGAAATGCGGCAATCCAGTGGCCGCATGCCTGTTTTATGGCGGCGATTTTCTCGATAACCCTCTTTACCCGCCGTTCCTTGCCAATGGTCTGGCCAACGAGAATACGCTGCTCGCACCCGGAACCCCTTACGGAGCCGCAGTTTGGATTCCCTTTACCGTGCCCAAAGGCGAAACTTGGGACGTGACCGGACTCTTCACAAACAATCTTTCGTCGTATGGCGTCCTCGACCAGGGAACCCTGCCCACCTCTGTGGCCTACTGGTCGATCAACGAAGAAGTAATCGCCGGCAGCCCTGGAGTTGTAGTCGATTCCGGTACTTCCCCGGCTACCAGCACCGCAACGGGTCGAGCCGCTTTTGCACTGACCGAATACACGGTCCAGGTGACAGGACTGAGCGTCACGCTCGCGCCTGGCGCCTACTGGCTCACGGTTGTCCCTGTATGCACCAATTCGGCCAACCCATACTGCGACGGTGTTTTCTTTGCCTCGGACGTCGAATACCTTAACACCACACCCGTCAACGCCTATGGCCCGATAGAGCCGGCGGATGAAGCGTACTTCGACTCATCAACCTTTGGCGTGAGTTTCGAACCCACCTATGGACCAGCGGGGGCCTGTGGCGGCGACGGATGCGACTCGTTCTCAGCCGGCGTGTTAGGAAAAATTGCGAAGAAATAATGCGGTACAAGATAAGATCGGCTTTCCGTTGATCGAGATCTCGCCCGCCTGGAGTGTGAAAAAGGGAGGTTCGACGGTTCCGGCCGCCGGACCTCCCTTTTTCACTTCTTATGAGCTACTTCCCCGTGTTCAAGTCGAGAATGGGTTCTGTATGGTTGGCCGGTCACCCGCTCGGAACACAGAAACGCTCCGATTTTTCGCCTGGAGTTCTCGATGCGCGACTTGGCGATTTTGGCATCAACGGACCAACGAATCAGAGAAGCAACCGATCGGGTACCACTTTCCTGACGTCCGATTTGTGCATGATAAAGGACGTTATCATTCGCGCAGCAAGCACGAATCGGCTCTGGCATCAAGAATCGCCGATTCGGCATTTGAACGGCACTGGTGCCTCATCGCTGTCACGCGGCACACATTCCGCGCACTCCCACCACACCGGCGAAATGGAAAACATGCGCTACGAAATCAGCCAACTCCGCCGCACCTGGCTCGCCAAGGAGGAAGTCGTCAACTCTCTGTCGGCATATGAATTTCTCGCCAGTCTCCGGCCACCAGCTACGTAAACTCGAAAGAATCGACAACCATCATGACCGATCGCAGCAAAGTCACGAAAAGCAGGTTCGAGCTCGACGAGGACGGAGAAACTGCCTGGCTCGAGTTCGAGCGCGACGGCCAGGGATGGATGACCCTCTGGCACACTGAAGTTCCACCATCGCTTCGCGGACGAGGAATCGCCGGAACCCTCGCCCGCACCGCCCTCGAATACGCCCGCAACGAGAAGCTGAAAGTGGACGTCATCTGCCCCATCGTCACCGACTACATCCACAAGAATCCAGAGTTCAACGACTTGGTTGGTAAAAAACGGTAAGGTGGCCCACAGACTTGCGAATGGCCAGAGAGGCCGACTGTAAGATTGTCGTCAACACCGACGCCCAACCACAACATCGAAATGGAAAACATGCGCTACGGAATTCGACAACTCCGCCGCGCCTGGCTAAACAAGAAAGACGTGCTCAACACACTGCCAGCAAAAGGGTTCCTGCCAACCTACGACCAAAGAACTGACTGTCTGGAGCCAATCTGATCCGCGGCTCTTGGCGGCGGGCAAAACAGGCAGGCATCGAGACACGCATCGGCAATCACAGCCTGTTGGGAATTTTGACACGGTAGACATAGGAGTCGGCTCCTTCCACCGCATCCCATGCTGCGTGCAAACAGATGCCTGCGCAAAATACGAGAATGTCGAATTAAATTTTCCGAGGCAAGACGGGTCAGCGCTTTTTGATCGCAGAGGACCATTCGCATGAACAACGCCAGTTCTTCGCATCTAGACGCGGTGAGTACTGACTTCATGTCCCTCCTCTTCAAGGGGAGCCTATCAACGCACTTCTACGAGGCGAGTTCATTCCATTAGGTCACTCCCAAGACGTAGTAGCATTTCTGAATCGTAGGACCCAAATACAGTAAAGAGACACCATGGAGCATTCACCTAAGCTGTTTATCTGCTACCGTCGGGATGACACAGGAGGAGATGCTGGGCGGTTGAACGATACGCTCATTCAGCTTCTTGGCACTGGTTCGACGTTTTTTGATCTAAGCAGCATCGTGCCGGGCAGAGACTTCGAAGTCGAGCTCAAACGTGCTCTCAGTCAGACCAGATTTCTACTTGCGCTAATCGGCCCGAAGTGGGAGATAGTCGCAGATTCTGTTCATAAACCACGGCTCCATGACGAGAACGACTATGTTCGAATGGAGTTGCTTGCCGGAATAGAAAACGATGTCCCTGTTGTTCCAGTTTTGTTGAACAGGAACTCCGTTCCGAACGCGGTCGACCTGCCTGATGTCTTACGTCCGATCACAAAGCTACAGGCATTCGAAATCCGAAGGGACCGTTGGACGGATGATGTCTCGGTATTGTTGAAAAAGTTAGATATCGCTTTGGATCCCGAGGAGGATCGCCAAGCTCGGCAGGTTGCGGCTATGGTCGAGTGGAAACGGCGAGATCATCCGGATTCGACGCCACGCCGTTGGGTTGTGTATATCGACAACCATAGCGAAGCTCCAATCATCGTCAAGGAAGTTAGAGCGGTTTCGAAGTCGCTTGACCTGTCGATTGAGGACTGGGGCCATGTTGCACCGAGGGCGTCCTCCGACTACGAGCTCGAAGAACAGGATTTCAATCCTATAGAGGACCGACCCGACGTGTATGTGCGGTTTGTTGACGCCCGTGGACGCAAGTGGTCCTTGCGTAACGATACGCTTCGGCGACTTCGGCGATGAATCGAGCGTTTGATTATGGCCGGCGCCGATAACCAGGGCCCAGATGCGGGCGCACTGCCCGAACGCTGAAAGCAGCTTTTGGCCGTGAGCATTCCACGCAAATCTGCGGATGTGACTTCCAGTATCCAGTACAGTTTCGCGATTCCAGCTCGGGCTTATGGCAGATTCTTCAGCCTAGTTCCAGTCAGATCCTGAGCAAACCCGGCGTGAACTTATGAACCGCTTAGTAGATTGGTTGCGATCGTCCACAATCGCACTCGCGGGCTTGCCAAGGAGTAGCAAATGATAAAATCCATTATCGCGTTTCAACGACGCGGGCAGGGCCATGAGTTCGGGGCTGATTCCGGTTCTCAAAAGAACCCCGACACCTGGAACTCCAATACCGATTGCTCTGTCTCGTCGACCAACTCCAAGTTCAAAGGCAAGCGAGATTGTCCCGCCGTCCGGATGTCACTAACGCCACAAAATGAGTAATAGCGGCGCATCTTCCCCACCCATCTGCGTTCGATCAACAATTGCGTGGCAGTGCGTGCAAAAGGTAATCATCAAATAGCTACACTCCAGGAGATTTCGCCCGTCCCTTGGCGCAACATCCATCTCATATGTTCATAGGCAATTGTCGACTTCACGACAGCATCATCAGAGGTCGACATCAAGCCCTCGCTGCCTGCTATCAGGAACAACGATTTCTGGCTACGCTTCATGATCGAATTAGAAGGCGAGGGGCGGCTATGATCCCACTTAGACTTTTCGAGGATGGGCAAGAATAGCCCCGATTGGAGAACTTCCTCGGCTTTGTCCGCCTCGCATGCCTGCACATGTTGCTAGGCATTTATGAGGCGCTTCAACTGTAAATGTGGTGTGTGAAGGTGCTTAGTGTCGCGTTGCGTTTTTACGCGGTGGGGCGTTCTTTACGTATTTATCAAACCACGTCTGCATTTCGTAAATGAGTTCCTCGTTGGACTCAAGGGCAGCGTACCAGTGCGGTTCGTTTGGCAGCATGACCAGGCGCGCGATTCCGCCGTTGCCGCGGATGGCTTCATAGAGCTTCGTCGCCTGGAGGGGCGTGGTGCCGGGGTTTGCGTCCTCTGCACCGTGCACGATGAGTAGAGGCGTCTTGAGCTTGTCGGCGACGAAAAAGGGCGAAACCTTCAGATAAACGTCGGTCGCCTCCCAAACGGAGCGCCGCTCGTTTTGGAAGCCGAACGGCGTAAGGGTTTTATTGTAGGAGCCGCTGGTGGCTGCGCCGGCGCGGAAGAGATCGGAATGTGCGACAAGGTTGACCGTCATGAGTGCGCCGTGGCTGTGCCCGGTCACGCCGACACGGTCGGGATCGGTGACGCCGAGGCGCACGGCTTCGTCGACGGCAGCTTTGGCATCGGCTACAAGCTGCTCGAGGTAGCTATCATAGGCCTTCTTAGGGTCGCCGACGATCGGGAAGGAGGCATCGTCGATGATGGCGTAACCGGCGAGGAGCAGCAGGCTGTACTGATAAAGCCGCGTGAACTGTTCCTGGGAGCCGGTGACCTGCCCGGCGACGGAGGCGTCGGCGTAGTCGAGCGGATAGGCGTAGAGAATGGTGGGAACGCGCTGACCCTCCTGATAGCCCGGCGGCGTGTAAAGGGTGAAGGAAAGATCGAGGCCGTCGGCTCGCTTGTACTTGACGAGGCGCTTCTGGATCTGGCGCACCACGGGAGTTGGATCAGCGAGATGGGTGACCGGGGTGGCCGTGTTGGCAAAGGAGGCTTCGCCAGCCGGGGCATTCACGGGGCCGCCGATGGTGCGAGCGAAGAGGTTGGGCGGATCCTGGTGGGACTGGTGCCAGGTGAGGATGTTGCCGAAGCCGGATCCTGAGAAGGAGACGAAATATTCGAGAGAGGTCTTGTCGCTGCGGAAGAGGCGCTCTGACTGCAGGGTGTCAAGGTGAAGGCGATCGAGAAAGGGGCGGTCGCCATCGGGCGAGGAGCCGTCGCCGCTAAGGTAGATGGAGTCACCGTCCATGCGAATGACGGAGACGCCGTTGGGAAGCTGGCGCTCGACGGGAGAGCCGGGGTTCTTGTAGTGCTCGTCCATCGAAATGTCCCAGAGGAGACGCGGCTTCTGCCGGGGATCGTCGACGTTGAGGATGTAGCTCCGCGTCCAGTGACGATTGAAGTCGACCTCAGTGAGGAGGGCGGTGTTGGGCCTCTCGCTCCAGGCGATGCTGTCATAACGCTGCTCTAAGCGCGCGATCTCGACGGGGGACGCGTTGAAGGGCGCTCGGAGCATCATGACTTTGTCGCGGTTGGGGACTTTGACATTCCAGTCGCCGCCGTCGAGAGCCTCGGCCCAGAGGAGCGTGGCGGGATCGGTAGCGCGCCAGGAGAATTCGCGCGGACCGACGGGAACGCCCTCGACGGGAACGCGATCTGCCAGGAGCAGCGAGGCGATAGTGTGCGGGATGGGGTGCGCGGGGTCACCGATATCCCAAACTTCAACCTGCTTGGGGAAGCGCTCGTACGTTGTGACGTAGGAATAGGGTTTGCGCAGCGCGGTGGTCAGGACGTGGCGGCCGTCGGGGGCGGCCTTTACGGATTCGTAATTGGCGGGCTTGCCGATTGTTTGGATCTTGCCGGTCGCCGGATCGACGAGTGCGAGTTGCGAGGCGATGTAGTAGTCGAAGAGTTCTACGTCGTGTTCGCTGTTCAGGGTGTCACGAACTTCATAGGTGCTGCTCTTACCGGAGTCGCCGCCGGTTTCCTGAATGCTCGGGCTTGAGGGCACGATCGGGTCCGGCGGCGGCGGCCCAAGATCGTCGGGAACCAGCTTGACCAGAATGGTCTTCTGGTCGGGCATCCACTGCAGTTCATCGTAAAGGGCGGGATTGAGGCGAACGCCCGAGACTTTATGAGCGGAAGCGGTCAGGGTGTCGCCAACCCATAGCTCGACGGCTTCGGGAGCAATGTTGATAAAGGTGAATTGCTTGCCGTCGGCGGAGTACGCTGGAGTTCCGGCACAGGAATCCGCCGGCAGCGCGATGTGGGTCTGTGTGGCGTCGGCGACTCGAACCAGGTCGATGCTTCGGGCGCAGGGGGTGATCCCGTAGCCGCCTCGGGTGTCGTGTCGGCTGTGATTTTTAGGCTCGATGCGGACTCCGGCGAGGCGCAGAAAGGGCGTGGAGACACGAGCGATCGAGGGGTAGTACTCGCGGGTGACCAGCAGGACGGTATCGTTCGTCGGGCTTACGTACGGGCGCGGGGGCAGGGACGCCTGCATTACATCCAGAATGGATTGCGAAGGCTGATGGTAACGCGAAGCGGTATCGGATGGGGCGGCAGGCGGGTTCGATTGCGCAGCTGCCAGCGAGGCCTGCATTGAGGCGCAGAGAATTCCGGTGAGGAGGTTTGGCCAATTTCTTGCGTGTTTCATGGACTCCCTCGATTGCAAAGTGCCGCTGCTGGTCCGATCTCAGAGAGTATGCGGAAGCGGCGATGCAGTTCAAGCACCTTCGACTTCCTCGGCCTCACGCATTTTAGCGCGATTACGGTTTCCATGAGAACGAAGTGGTATTACGAATGCTCAAAGCCATTATTGACGCAGCATTTCGGCGGCAAAAGAATTTTTTCCCGCGACCACTGAAAAGACCATTTCACCTGATTATTTCGAATCCAGTAATGCGATTGGCAAGGAAAGCTCCAATTGCCAATGGACCGGTCGAGCGAAACGGTCTTCCCGTCAAAGATCAGCTTCCAGTCTGCGGGTCGGATCGGCGTTACCACTTTATTGCCGCAGCCGCAACAGCACAGGTGCGATGCCGTAGCGAAGCGTATCGAAACATAAATCGTTCCCTGTTCCAGCTCGTCCGGAATGAACTCGACGAATTGATGCTTAAGGACGATGTCCCGGTTCATTGCGGCCGGTCCTCGTTGAGCAATAGGTTGGTGTCGATGGCGAACTGACTGTGATGCTCGGACTTTAGATCGCGGTAGAATCCGAACAGCTTCTTCCATTTAATTACGGCGAGAGCGGCGTTCAAGGCGTTGAGATCGGCGATCTGTATGTTGCGGTTATAGTCATCGTAGCCTGGCGCGTCCTCGAATGACACCCTGCTGCGAAAATGATCCCGCATCTGCGGAGTGCTGGTGGTAACCCTCACGATGCCGCCCAAAGCGGTGTCGTCTAATTGAATGCCCATGCCTACATCGGTGAAGGGAATCCTAAACTCTTCCAGCTTTTCGACAATCAATTTTTTGGGGCTGTTCTTGTCAAGGCACACGAAAACGAAGTCCATAGCGCACGGGCTTGCAGGAACACAGGCTTTTGGAGGCGCAGTTGTGGCGTGGAGATCGCTACCGCGCGCTGTTGCGATAGCGTCCTTATCATTCGCCAATCGGTTTGACAAGAACGCGCTACTGTCATGACAGGCACAAATCAAGAATCTGCGGGGCTAACGCTGCCCGTACATAGGTACCTCAGCTAATGTCTTACCATTGGTGTCCTCCGTCTCCGCCCGTTGGAACACCTTCACCATCTGCCTCTAGTCTTTCCCAGCGCTCGTGCTGGTCGATGTCTCTCTTGGCCGCGTGAGCGAGGATATTGTGGCCGCGCGTGGTGGGGTGAAGATCGTCCCAGAACAGATATGTGTCGGGGTCGATCGTGGGGATGCCCTGGGAACTGCTGCTAATGTCTGCCAGGGAGTATCTGGCGGGTGAGGCGACGATGCGGTTGAAGAGGGCAAAGACATCGAGCTGCACGAGATCGAGATGTTTGCGCGGGTTGAAGTCGCGCAGGATAGCGAGGCCTGACGCCAGGACGTCGTTATAAAGGACGCTTGCCTGTGTCGCCGGAATGGAGGTTGCGGGGGAGCCGTTGAGCCGGGGAACCAGTCCAAGCGGAGGCAGGTTTGGAACGATGAAGTGGGTGGCGCCAGCCTCGATGAGGCGCTGGATGTTATTGGCCTGATTGATGGCCGCGGTGATTACGTCGTTCGATGAGGTGGCATAGAGCACGTCAATGGCCCCGCCCCAGATCACGAAGAGAGTCTTATCGTTGATCTTCGGATGCGTCGCGAGATAGTCGGTAATCTGCTGGCCAATGTTGTTAACGTTGACGGATAGCGAATCTGAAGGGCCAAAGGTGAATACCCCGGTACCACTGCCGGTGGTGGCGAAGCCGTATGCGTAATCGGTTCCACCATCGAGCGAGTCCTTGATCTCGGGCTTGGACGGCAGCGTCGCTGCGAACTGCTCAATCCACACGCCGAAGTAGTTTTGCGCAGCCGGCACGGTATCGGCGCCGTCCGTAAAGCGGCCATCCGTGTAGTCGGCGACGGGCCCGGGAATTCGCACCCCGTACTTGGCTTCCGTGAGGTGCGCGACGTTGCCAGTGTCCGAGAGAGAGTCGCCAAAGACGACTATCGAGGTGTACTCCTGGGCATGAGCCAGGACTGCGGTGAAAGTGAAGAGGAGCGTCGAGAAGAGGCAAACAAGGCGGCGTGGCTGGTGCGCGGGAGTTCTCGTTGAATTGGTGGGTGTCAGAGGTTCACACAAAAGAGTTTTGACAGGAAGGGGAGTAGGCTTACGAAATCGTGGAGTTAGTCGCATGGGTATTTCTCCATCGTGAAAGAATTGGAAACATGGCCCGGGAGCTGACAATAGTGATAGGGTTTACGGAACGCGGCCGAAGCAGCTAGTCGCAGATGCAGTCCGCGGCATTGTATTGTACGCCGTACATGATTGACAGCTTGGAGTGGTGTCCTGGCTTCAGTCGATCCTTGTGGGCAGAACTTCACTCCCCTTTTCGCTGCCTTTGCAGTCTTCGTGAAGCGTGAGCTTAAATACGACGCCGCAGCCGTAGCCGTAGCAAGGGGCTGCCTGGTTGGCTAAGTCGCCGCCGTAGGTTGCAGTGCCAATCAAGTTGCCCTGCGCGTCCGCGATCAGGCCTCCGTAAGGATTCTCTCCGTCCGGCCCTGTGAAGCTGTGAAGCACTGTCTCTTTGCCAGTCGCGTCCACCTTGAATACCACACCGCAGGGACCTCCGCAGGCTGCGGCCGAATTGCCGCCGTTGGCTGTGGTGCCGTAGAGATCCTTTCCGACCAGCAATGGCGTTCCAACTGGATTCGCCCCATCCATCCCGCCTGTGAAGGAGTAGAGCGCCGTGAACTTGCCGCTCCGGTCCAGCTTGAAGACCACTCCGCTGCCTCGTGGGGTGCTCGAGGATTCATCCCCACCCACGGCAGTGACGCCATAGAGCGTACCGTCCCAATCCCGAATAAGAGCTCTAGGCAATGCCCCGTCCGCGCCCCCGGTGAAGCTGTAGAGCACAGTTTCCTTGCCATCGGGCGCCAGTTTGAAGACCACGCCGTTGCCCGAAGTTCCGCCTACATTTCCGGGAGTTCCGCCGGAGTCGGTGACACCATAGAGGTTGCCCTCCTCGTCCTGGACCAGACTCGGCTCTGGAAGCCCCCCGTCCGCTCCGCCTGTGAAGGAGTAGAGCACAGTTTCCTTGCCACTCCAGTCCAGCTTGAACACCGTACCGCAGCCCGCTCCATAGCACCCGGTCTCATTGACGCCGCCTTGTGAGGTCGTGCCGTAGAGGCTGCCATCACTCCCGCGGATGACGCCCTGGGAGCCACCGCCGTCCGGCGCTCCAGTGAAGGCATAGAGTAAGGTCTCGCTTCCTGCCCGATCCAGCTTGAAGACTTCTCCCCATCCGTCAGGGCCGCCCACTGCGGTGCCGTAAAGATTGCCCTTTTCGTCTCGGATAACACTAAAAGGCTGCACTCCGTCCGCTCCTCCGGTAAAGGTGTAGAGAACGGTCTCTTTACCGGCCGGGTCCAGCTTGAACACCACTCCACAGCCACTGCCGCCGCAGTCGGCGCTGCTCAAGTCGCCGCCCCAGATTGTGGTGCCGTAGAGATTGCCTGCTCGATCCAATATCAGATCCTCCGTGAACGGGCCAGCACCGTCCGCCCCTCCGGTAAACGTGTAGAGGACTGTGTAAGTCGGCGGTTTCGGCGCCTTCTTTTCCTGTGATCGGGCCGTGGTGACGGCTAAGAGAAGCAGAATTCCTACTCCAAGCACGGTCCACGCCGACCGCAAAGGTATCGACCGGATCGAGGTCGATGAGTTCCGAATTTGCAGTTCCTTTGCCATACCATGGTCCTCCCTTTTCGCTGTGAGAATCGTCTTTGCCGAGCATCAAGACAGAGGGAAGGGGCACGACTCACGGTTGTGCCCCTCTCTCTGGACGCTTACTTATCGGCTGAATTGCAGGGGTACCAAACAAAGCCGTGATTGAGGTTGCTCCCGTCAATGTAGTACCCCGTGACCGCGCCCGCTTGGTTGATGCCTTCAGGGCGTGTGCCCTGGCCGGGGCCTGTGCCCGCGTCCGGAGCGTCGAACTTGGTGAAGCCGCCGTAAGGAGCGCGCACGTAACCGTGAAGCACATTGCTTGCGTCAATGTATGGTCCAGTGATCATCCTCGCCGCATTGAGCTTAAAAGCGGCCGTGCCCTGGACAGGGCCTGTTCCCCCGCCCGGAACGTCAAACATGGTCAGGGTGCCGTCGGGAGCGCGCAGGAACCCCTGAAGCACATAGCCTGGGTTTAGGGTGTATCCCGTGGTGGCGCCCGCCGGGTTGATTCCTCCCACGAGAGTGCCCTGTTGGACACCTGTTCCTCCGCCCGGAACATCGACCGTGGTGATGGAGCCGTCAGGAGCACGCACGAAACCGTGAGAGGCATCGTTGGTGTCGTAGTACCATCCGACCATCGCCCCCTCAGGATTTAAGCCGTTGGTTGCGACCTCGGTTCCCTGGTAGGGACCTGTGCCTGCGCCCGGAGCATCGAACGAAGTGATAGCGCCGCCGCGGTGGCGCACGAAGCCATGAATCACGCTGTTTTCATCAAGGTAGTAGCCGGCAACGATCCCCGCTGAGTTGATGCTAGTCGCCAAGGTGCCAAGACCCTGGCCGATGGTACTGCCGGCGCCCGGAGCGTCGAACGTGGTGAAGGAGCCGTCGGGGTAACGCACAAAGGCGTGAAAAACGTCGTTCGGGTCTTCGAACTGTCCCGCGATCACGCCCAGATCGTTGATGCTGTATGCGACGGTGCCCTGGTTGAGGTTAGCCCCCAGCCCCGCTCCGGGGGCATCGAAGGAAATGATGTGGCCGTCAGGAGTGCGCAAGAAGCCATGCGGTACGACGTTTGCGTCCGTGTAGGAACCCACGATTGTCCCTTCCGCATTGTTGGCGAAAGCTTGAGTACCGCAAGACGGTGCGCAGGCAGGTGAAGATACTGTGCCGGTGCCCGGAGGATCGAATTCAATGAGTTTGCGCTTCTGACCGAAGCTGTGGTCGTCTTGTTGTCCCTGAGCAGGCAACTGAACTGAGATCGCGAGCGCAGCAGACAAAGCTATTGCGCTAATGCAGCCTGGAATCTTGGTCTTCATGATTTTTTCCTCCTTAAAGTTGACTTCTGGTTCTGGGATTACCTCGTTTGTCCAGAATCCTCTGCCTCGGTGATGGATTAGCGGGCGACAGCCATCACGTTGCCTCAGACCGCCAGCAGTGGCAATTGTCTGGATGTCATCTAGCAGTGATTTTTGAGTGATTATGTAAGTGATTGATAAGTCACCATCGAGTAGGATTGTCCTCGCGGTTTGATCCTGGCTAACTTCCATGCCGGACGCAGGTTTGCCCAACTTAGTTCGCTTCGGGCCTTTCGAACTCGACCTTGCGGCCGGGGATTTGCAGAGGAATGGGCGAAAGGTTCGCCTGCCGGAGCAACAATTCCAGATATTGCAGATGCTTCTTCTTCGCGAGGGGGGTGTGGTTTCGCGTGAGGAGATTCGCAAGAAGCTCTGGCCGAATGACACGGTGGTGGAGTTCGATCGCAGCATCAATGCCGCCATCATGAAGCTCCGCTCGGCGCTGGGCGATACAGCAGAAAAGCCCGGTTTTATCGAGACCGTGGCAAGACGTGGCTATAGGTTCATGGTTCCAGTCGAACTTGACAAGAGAGAACCGCAGATCCCCGCGGCGGATACTAAGCAAGGTTCGCTCATCGGCCAGAAGGTATCGCACTATCGCGTGCTGGGAGTTCTGGGTGGCGGGGGCATGGGACTGGTTTACAAGGCGGAGGATCTGAAGCTTAACCGCCCAGTCGCCTTGAAGTTCCTGCCTGAAGAATTGGCCACAGACTCTGTGACTCTTCAGCGTTTTGAGCGCGAGGCACGCACTGCCTCCTCACTGAACCATCCCAATATCTGCACTATTCACGAAGTGGAGGAACACGAAACACAGCCCTTCATCGTGATGGAACTGCTGGAGGGCGAGACTCTGCGAGAGGTGATCACGAAATCCGTCACTTTGGTTGGTGGAGAGAGTCGGTGCTTGCCGCTCGGGCAACTACTTGACATTGCCGTTCAAATCGCCGAAGGACTGGACGCCGCCCACCAGAGGGACATCATTCATCGTGACATCAAGCCCGCCAATATCTTCGTGACGACCCGGGGGCAGGTCAAGATTCTGGACTTCGGCTTGGCGAAAGTTGCTACGACCGTAGTGGACATTCTTCCGGACCCGTTCGGAGAGGATAACGCTCACGGTTCTCAGACGGTATCCCGGCATGAGTCGGCAATTGACCACAGCTTAAGCCGCACCGGAATTGCAATGGGTACAGCGGGCTATATGTCTCCGGAGCAGGTGCGCGGGGAGAAACTGGATACTCGCACGGATCTGTTTTCCTTTGGCCTGATCCTCTTTGAGATGGCCACTGGGCAACGCGCCTTCAGCGGAGACACAGCGGCAATTGTGCAGGATGCCATCCTGAACCAAACGCTGCCTCCGGCAAGATTACTGAACCCCGAGCTGCCCGTTACCCTCGAAGAGATCATTCGCAAAGCGCTTGAAAAGGACCGCGAAGCCCGCTACCAGACCTCGGCGGAGATCTGTGCTGATCTGAAACGACTGAATCACGATACTGAGCTTGCCATGCAGACTTTGCCGGCGCGAGTGGATGGCGCTTCTGTCATGCACAAGCCCAGGCAGTACAGCCGGGGACTGTGGGTTGGGGTGGCCCTTGCCGTTGTTCTTCTTACGATTGGCTTGGGATTTCGCTGGTTCAAGGATCGGCAGATCGCTCCCCGCGAGAGGTTAAGCGAGCGGCTATTGACGCATAACCCCGTGGAAAACCGTCTCCTCGGCGCAGCGATCTCGCCGGATGGAAAATACATGGCGTACGTAGACCCGAGAGGGCTCCATCTAAGCGTCATTGAAACCGGAGAGATCCATGACGTTCCGCTCCCCGATGAGTTGCGAACCCGTCTCTGGGCTGTCAACTGGTTCCCAGATGGGGAGAAGTTGATCCTTACGGCTGAATCGGACTCGGAGGGGATGATGATCTGGGTGACTTCAGTTTTTGGCGGTGCTCCCCGCAAGCTTAGAAGTGATAGCCGGTGGCCAGTGGTTTCACCACAAGGTGAATTGATTGCGTTTGTCGGCGGGCAGCGCCACGAAATATGGGTGATGGGAGCCAATGGAGAGAATCCCCATAGAATCCTGAGTGCCGACAACGAAGTGTACTCGGCCCTGGCATGGTCTCCCACCGGCCAGCGCCTCGCTTATATGAGAAGGGGACCGGGGGCTGCGTGGAGCATCGAAACCGTGTCATTGAACGGAGAGCCGCCGAGCGTAGTGATTTCGGGCTCTCAACTGGTGGATAGTGAAATCCCCGGTCTGCTTTGGGCGCGCGATGGGCGCATCATCTTTGACTCGTTTGCAGAATCTCTCAGCCATGGCTCCAATCTTTGGGAAATCATGACCGACCTACGAACCGGCAAACCCTCCGGAAGAGAAACGAAAATAACGAATTGGGACGGCGTGATGGCAGTCTCGGCGACTATGAGCCGGGATGCGACTCGTCTTGCTTTCCTGAAGATACATCTTCGGACCGACGTGTACGTTGGCGAACTCAAAGGCGGAGGTACACGCCTGGATTCCCCGATACGTCTCACCGTGAGCGAAAGCATCGACAACCCGAGCGGGTGGCTACACGACAGCAAAACCATCTTATTTTGGTCAAATCGCCCCGGAAGGAACCAGATATTCCGGCAACAACAGAATCAGGATACCGCAGAGCCGTTGATTCTAGAATCCGACGATGAGACTTCTGCCGAGATGAGTTCTGACGGTCACTGGATTCTTTACTGGTCGTCAGCACGTGGCGGTGGGGACTCGCCAGCGACAACAAATCGCATAATGCGATTCCCAGTCGCAGGCGGCTCGCCGGAACAGGTTCTCCAATCTCGGATTGATGCCACCACCGTTTTCCACTGTCCTTCTCACCCCGCTGGATCCTGTGTCTTGACCCGATGGCAGCAGGGTCAGTTGATCTTCTATGCGCTCGACCCAGTACAGGGTCAGGGTAAAGAGATCGCTAGAACCAAGTTGGGGCCGGTGACTGACTTAGACTGGGCAGTGTCACCAGAAGGGTTGCGCATTGCCGTTGCAAGTCGGGATCAGCTTCCCGAGAAGGTCCGCATTCTTGATTTGCGGAATGGCACGGAGCGCAACCTCCAGCTTCCGCATGGCTGGCGCATCTTCAACTTGGGCTGGGCAGTGGACGGCAATGCTTTGTTCGCGGCTGCTCGGTCAAGCGGGTATTTCATAGCGCGCATTGAGTTGAACGGGACAACTCGCGTGCTCCTCGATCGAGGGAGGGCTCAGTGGCTTGGTTTTCCTTGCCCGTCACCCGATGGTCGCCACCTGGCATTCAGCCAGCAGACCTCGGAGACTAACGCCTGGCTCCTTGAGAATTTCTGAACCCGCTCAGCGAGCCAGCGAAGACAACACTGCTATCAAGAAATCTTGGCGCAAAGAATGAGACGCATCTGGCCATCCACATCTTTTCAGCAAGCCACGAAAGGAAAACCCTTTGCTGCAATAAGTCAGCGGTCAGTCTCGCTTGCAAGCTCGGCGTACGTGTTCAGCGCCGCATCCCACCTCCCCATTTTGTGCTCAATCCGCGCTAGCCGGAGCAGCGCCGCCGCCCGCGTTGCCGGCTGCCGCTCCAGCGATTCGAGCTCGGCCATTGCCTTGACATATCGCTGTTCCCGCAGCTCTAGCTCATCAGCGGTATCGAACAGATGTTCGTCATACGCTTGCGCTGCCGGCAACTCCGGCCTGAACAGCAGCGGCCGAGCGGGAAATGTGGTCACTGAGTTACGCGCGATCAGGATCAGAGTTGCCCCGCCCGGCAGCTGTTGATGTATGGACGGCGGCGGCGGCAGCGAATCGACTAATTTTAGGCTGAGCTCCCACTCACCGAGTCTTCCCGCAAGCTGTGCAACGGCCAGGTCGGCAATCTGTCCGAGCCGTTCGCGAGACCGCTGCAATTCAAGGTTACGATCCTGATCCACGAGCTGCCACGTAAGCCATACTTGCCAGATGGCCACGCACCCCACGCCTCCAAGAAAGATGGTTAGTCCGCGTCGCGCGGAAAGTATCCGCAGAATGCCAGGTTGCACGTAGGAAGTATAGGTCTTTGTTTGTAAAGCAGGATTCAGATTTCTGTCACGCTTCGGTCAGGGATTAAGCACCATCAGGAAGTTGCAGTGCGTTGACTGATGAACGCTGCGCTGCGACAGCATTGTTATGGCTTAAATTGGCCAGCGTAACCAGCAGCAACGATGTTGCTCTGAACTGCTTCCATCGCCTGAGTGTTGGGCATTCCTCTAGTCATCACACCCTCAAAGAAGTAGCCCTCGGCCCAATTGCTATTATCTCCGCCGATGCCGAGAATGATGGCTCCCTCCTGTCGCATAGGCTGATAGCCGCTGGAAAGAGGGGTGGTGCCGGTAGTGGTCAAGGTTCCGGACTGGGCGTTGCCCTGGTAGATGGCGTAGGCATGCTGACCGTCGCTGGCGCCCATGTCGGTGACAAAGGTAGTGCCGGCGGGCACTTTGACGTGACCATAGATGCCGTCCTCCATGTCGAGGCCTGCGTCGGGACTGCATGGGTTGCCGTGACACATGATGTTGATGGCGTCCATATGGCCGGCTTTGTTGTCGAGATTGTTGGTCTCGGCGTTGCCGAAGTCGAAGCAGCACTTTTCGTTGAGATTGAGAGAGGAGGTGACCATGTAGACGCCTTCGGGCTGGCCATTGACCGCTGTTTGTTTCGGGCTGTCGTTGCGGTAGCCCATACCAGGAGAGATCGCGATGCCGTAGACCTTGTGTCCGGCGACTGTTGCGGGGAGCGCGTTGGCCACGGCGGGGATGTCGTAGCCGTGGGCGCCGGGTCCGCGCGCTGCGCCGCCGGGAGGCGCGGGCACGAGGTCGTTGTGGTTAGGAGACTGGTCGTAGAGTTTGGTGATGGCGCAGGATGTGTTGGCGCAGAAGGTGTCTTGCTCAGTGGCGTTGGCGTAGCCGTCAGGGAGGAGGCCGATGTTGGCTTGGGCTTTATCGGACTGGCGCGTGACTTGATAGAGCGGATCGGTATACGAGCGGTACAAGGCGCGTGTGGTGCTAAACGCAGCGACACACGGGGTTGCGGATGCGAAGAGGTCACATGGACGAGGTGTAACGGTTTGCGCGGAAGCGACGCCGACCGGGATGATTGTGACGATAAAAAGAATAAATGTGGGCGCCGAGATTTTTTCTGACAATGACAAAGATTTGAGTCGCATGGGATCTTCGTGAGTTCCTCTGCCTTATTGAATCAATTCCGGCACTATGTGCGTTAGCTATCAAGAATGGGCTTCGCAACGGGTTGAGACTGAAGTGCCTCGAAAACGGCATTCTCCGTGAGTTCACGGGCAACTTACCGAAATTGTGACTTGCAGGAGATTCTATTCCGAGAAACCCGTTAGGCGGACCAGTGAAGGTCAAACCATCCCCATGGCGTTTAGCGGATAGACCTCAAAGCCCTCCCACGGCTCCTTCGTGCGGAAAGGGAAAGCGCGCACTAACGGTCCACTTCCATGAAGAAATCAAAGTGACGATCTCCGGATGTCATTTGACGAATTTTACGCGCAGCCCCGGTTCGACTCTGTGTTAATGTGGCGGAATCGGAATGCTGGCGGGGAGAATATCCTATGGCGTGGCTGCTTTCCGCGCTCTCCCGCCAATTCCCGGAAGTGCAGTGCCGGGAGATGTCTGGCATTCAGAACCCCTTCCCGATTTCGATACGCCTGGAGTTCGAGACCATTGGGCTGCTCTTCCTGGACCAGGCGCAGTGAAGGTTCTGGCAGTCCAGCAGCCAGAAACACTCCAAACAGCTCCACGCCCAACTGCAAGCGTGCACCGCTGGCGGCAAGCGACTTCTTGATCCAACTGACCGCTCGGCATATTGCGAGGGTATTGTCTGCGAATCGACGTCTGGTTGGCCCGGTTGGAATAGAACAGCGCGGATCGCCACTAGCAGTTGAGAGGAGTGTAAATGAAAGTCACCGGAGGGAAGAGCAGGCGGCTCGAACCGGAAACAGAGTTGCCAAACAGCAGCTTTAGAAGCGCAGTGCGGATGAACAGAACACGTGAGCCGGGGATCGATCTGGATACTGCTGGCAATCACGCTCTCCGTCCAGCCGAGTTGGCGAAACCTCATAAAGGGACGATTCAATAGCTTCCCCGCGTCCCGAGCGGAGCTTACACATAGGCCGCAATCCAAATAGCGAAGTATTCAGGAGACGGAAAAAGGCCAGCAAGAAGCTCAGTCTGCGCTGAAGCGCCTTCAGACTCTGGAGCAGGAAAAGTCCCGGCTAGAAGAGCAGAGGCGTTCGCTAATGACCGAGCTTTAGCGGCGCGTATGCAAGTAGTTCAAATCGGCCTAAGAGGCGATAGCATCTCGGCCCCTCAAAAGGGACCGGGACGTTCCTACGCAGGCCAAGGACAAGGTGAGGTAAAATCGCATCACTCCCCTGCAGTCCAGGTTATCGTTCATTCATCACCAATGACAGAACGGTGATCAGCAAGGAGTTCTATGCGCTCAAATTGGATGCGAGCCGCCGGTGTCCTGCTGCTGGTTAGCTCATCATTTCCATCCATCGCGCAGCAGTTTCCCCCCACTACGCGAACAGATGACTTTCACGAGTCCTTTCACGGTAAAGAACTCGTCGATCCGTATCATTGGCTCGAAGATTCTTCCTCCCTCGAAGCTCGAAAATGGATCGATGAGCAAAACGCCTATGCGCATGCACTACTCGATCCGCTCCCCATGCGTCCCGAGATCAACCGGCAAATCACCGAGATGATGCGCCACGATCAAATCGGCGCTCCGGAGCAGCGAAACGGCTATTACTACTTTTCAAAACGTGGAGCAGCCGAGGATCTGTGGTCCTTCTATCGACGCAAGATGACAGGTGGCTCGGATGAGTTGCTGCTCGATCCTCATCCCTTGAGCAAGGAGCATACAACGAGCATCTCAGAGTTTGCTGTTTCGGATGATGGCAGATTTGTCGCATACGGCGACCGGCAAGGAGGTCGGGATGAAACGGACCTGCGCATCCTTGATGTTGCATCTCATCACGATCTGGCCGATCACTTCCCACCGGCTCTGTACAGAGGTTTGGCTTTCAGAAGGGATGGGAGCGGGTTTTACTACAACCTCGAAAGCCGCGAGACCGGGCAGCGGCTGTTTTATCATGCACTCGGGTCGGATATCGCCAAGGATGTCGAACTGTTTGGGAAGGGCTTTGGCGCGGACACTTGGATTGCGCCGCAGGTGTCAGAAGATGGACGCTATCTGCTGGTCAATGTGCAGCACGGTTGGGCCAAAGGGGAAATCTATTTCCAGAGGATTGGAGCGCGGAGGCGATCCGCCCGCTGATTACGGGACTGGACGCGAAATTCGATGCGTCATTCGCAGGCGATTTTCTCGTTGTGCGGACCGACTGGAAGGCGTCTAAGCGCAGAATTCTGAGAATTGATTTGCGCGATCCCGCACCAGAGAAATGGAGCGAGATTGTTCCGGAGGGCCAGGATTCGATTGAGGACTCAGCCGTAATTGGCGGCAAGCTCTTTGTTACGTACCTGCACAATGTTACTTCCCGCATCGGCATTTATTCTCTCGGGGGCAAGCCGCTCGGCGTGGTAGAGATTCCGGGATTAGGGTCGGCCGATATATGGGGTCGCTCGGACCAGAAGGACGGGATCCTCTACTTTTCTTCGTACACGACTCCATATTCCATTTTTCGCTACGACACGGCTACAGGGGTGAAAACGCTCTGGTATCGCGACAATGTTCCCTTCAAATCGGATGACTATGAGACGGAGCAGGTGTGGTACCCATCGAAAGACGGCACGAAGATTCCGATGTTTTTGATTCATCGCAAAGGCATGAAGCCGGATGCAAATACACCGACGATTCTCTTCGGTTACGGTGGCTTCGACGTGAGTCTCACACCGTTTTTCGATCCTCAGGCGGCGTGGTGGATAGAACACGGAGGGCTGTACGCGGTAGCGAATCTTCGTGGCGGTGGAGAGTTTGGAGAGGAATGGCACCGCACCGGAATGCTGGACAAGAAGCAGAACGTCTTTGACGACTTCATTGCCGGAGCAGAGTGGCTGATTACGCAGAAATATACGAGTCCGGAAAAGCTGGCCATCTGGGGCGGCAGCAATGGCGGATTACTGGTGGGCGCGGCCTTAACGCAGCGGCCTGAACTTTACCGGGCGGTGATTTGCTGGCACCCAGACCTGGATATGGTTCGCTACTACAGATACACGAAGAACAATAACCCGCCAGCTTTGCTGGAGTACGGAAACGCTGCCGATCCAGAACAATTCAAATACCTCTATGCCTATTCGCCCTACGAGCGAGTACGACCTGGAACGAAATATCCTGCTGTGCTGTTTGAAAGCGGCGACGCGGACACGCGCGTCCCACCGGAGCAGGCGCGAAAGATGACTGCACGGCTCCAGGCTGCCACAACCTCGGGGCTCCCGATCCTGCTCCTCTATGATGCCAAGGCCGGACATGCAGGCGGGGAGCCCTTCACGAAGATCGTTGATGACGCGACCTATGAACTCGCGTTTATCGCTTGGCAGCTTGGACTAAAGTTGTGAATGACGTTACCTGCTGCGCATCGAGGCTGCCGGATTTCATCGTCGCTGACGGTTACGTAGACACACATCTTAACCAGCGAAAGTTGAACCCTCGCCGCCTGCACGTCCAGCTTGGCGAGGCGAGCAGCGGCATCTGAGAGGTACTCGTGGCCACCCTGGTCGGTCGCGGCGATCTACGAGGCACCTTCGGAAATTGAGCCCCAGTCTGTGTATCGAGTACAGTCAATCGTCTCAGCCACGAAGTTCTCCTCCTATATAGGCATTCATAGTCGGACCGGCGCTCAGTGGCTTATGGAGTAAAACGGTGTGCGTCACTGAGGCTGGGCCGGCGAGCCTTCCTCGGCGGGCTGGACCTTGCCTCAGGCTGCGAGCGTGTGTGACAGGCGGACCCCTGCGTCCAAGCCGCACAACCCTGCGTAGCGATACTCAAGCTGCTATAACGAGGTCAGTCTCTACCGGTTCAGAAGCCTGCCTTCCAAGTAGCTCTTCTCTTTCCCGCTCTTAGCACCGGTGACCGCGACGATATTGCCGCGCGTGTCGACCTTCAGAACTAAACCATCAAGTTTGAATGCGGATTGTTGCTGCTCCTCAGTTCCGGTACCAGTATTGGGGAGCAGCAACATTTCTTCCTCGGTGAACAGCGTAAGATCACCGGTGATTGCAAATGCGAGCTCTCCGTCCTGCTCTACCGGCGTCAACTTCAGCGAGCAGACTCTCTTGAGCAGTTCCTGCTTCGACCTGATCGGGTCTCCAAGAAGGACTTCTGCGAGGTTATCGAGTGCATCGCGGAGGAAGGCGGTGATCTCTTCCTCGGAGAAAACTTTCGCATGCTGCTCCGCACGACCAAGCGTCTCAGTTACGGTCTTCAGCCGAGCATTCTTCGTGCGCATCGCCGCCCTCAGGGCATCATTGCCTCCGTAGCTTGCCACTTCCTCAGTGAGGTTCCTGAGCGCAGCTTCCAACTGGTTCTTCTCCTCCGTGAGCGCCCGCTTCTGCGACAGTGCTTGCTCCTCCCACGCCTTCTGTTGTTTCAGTTCTGCGGCAAGATCGGACATAAAGAGCCCCTTGATCTCGGCAAGCTGTGCCTCCGAGCGAATATTCGATGCGAGGGCCTCCATCAAGTGCTTTTCAAGAGATGCTCGATGGACGACCCGGTGATTCCCGCAACCCGTTCTCCGCAAGGCACTCCTGCACTTGTACCGATCATGCGTCAGAGTCATCGGTTTGCCACACTCACCGCAATAAATCAGTCCACTAAGCAGGTAAGCGCGGCTTGCGGGCTTGCGTGCCAGTCCTCCGGCTTTCTCGCTGCCAACCTTGTCACGGATGAGGGCCTGGCGAGCCTTTACCCTCTGCCAAAGCTCATCGGAGAACGACTGGAAATGATGTTGGAGATCGAACCCGGAATTACCGGATTTCATGCCGTTCTCCACGAAATGAAGGCGAATACAGTGAGATTTGAAGAGTTTGCGCAGTTTTGGAGCAAACGACGCACTTCGCGCCAAG
>Ga0210391_10000628_pt1 | contig 35552 bp, 30 predicted proteins | sample IncBWC12OmetaG_FD_160573 | JGI IMG/M metagenome (GOLD analysis project Ga0210391, IMG submission 160573) | Forest soil microbial communities from Barre Woods Harvard Forest LTER site, Petersham, Massachusetts, United States - Inc-BW-C-12-O ...
GGGCGCGCAGAAGCAGCGTTATCTCGATCCTGTGCTCGCCGGCCAGAAGGTCACCTGTTTCGCGCAGACGGAACCGGACGCGGGGGCCGATCCGGCTTCGATGCGCACCCGCGCCGAGCGAAAGGGTCCGGATTACGTCATCAACGGCGTCAAACGTTTCATTACCGACGCGGACAAAGCCGACTTCGCCCAGCTTATGGTGGTGACTGACCAGGCCAAAGGTGCTCGCGGCGGTATCTCGTGTTTCCTGGTCGATATGGATAGGCCGGGCGTCAGGATATCAGCAAAGCATCAGACCATGATGGGCGATGCGCCCTGCGAGATCGTATTCGACAACGTTCATGTCCCCGCCGAAAATCGTGTCGGTGAAGAGGGACAGGGCTTTGCCGCAGCGCAGCGCTGGCTCAACGAGGGCCGCATCAGGCACGGCGCACGCGCCTGCGGCGTTGCCGAGCGATGTCTCGACATGGCGCTCGATTACGCCAAACAACGGAAGACTTTTGGCGAGCCGCTGGCTGAGCGGCAGGGCGTGCAGTGGATATTGGCGGATTGTTTCACCGAACTGCACGCTACCAAGCTGATGGTCCGTGATGCCGCCGCCAAACTCGATGCAGGCGAAGATGTTCGCGCTGAAACGTTCATGGTGAAGATATACGGCGATGAAATGGGATTTCGCGTCGCGGATCGATGCCTTCAGCTTCACGGTGGCATTGGATTGACGACCGAACTGCCGCTCGAAAAGCTCTGGCGCGATCAGCGGAGTTTCATGATTACCGAGGGACCAACGGAAGTGCTTCGCACGGCACTGGCCAAACTTATCCTGCGTGGAGCAATGTGATGAAAGCACGTAAGCCGATACGATCGGAAATGGGCTGGAGCACGATCGATAAGATCGTCGTACGCGGCCACGATCTGCCGAACGAGCTGATCGGGCAAATCGACCTGGGCAGCATGGCATTTCTTGAAATCATGGGGCGCCGGCCGACAGTGCGGGAAGCCGATGTGTTCAACGCGCTGCTCGTCACCCTGGTCGAGCACGGCATGACGCCACAGGCGATTGCCACGCGCATGATCAGTGCCGCCGCACCGGAGGCGTTACAGGCCGCGGTCGCGGCCGGATTGTGTGGCGTCGGCAGCGTGTTCGCCGGCGGCTCGGAGCAATGCGCGAAGATTCTTCAGGAGGCGCTGAAGGATGGTCCCGGCGATCACGACTTGGTCAAGATCGCCGCCGATCTCGTTGAGTCATATGTCTCGCGCAAGACAGTAATTCCAGGCATCGGCCATCCGGTGCACAAGCCCGTCGATCCGCGCACGCCGGTCTTGTTCGGCATTGCGGAACGCAACGGCTTTCGCGGTCGATATGTCGCGCTGCTGGAAGCGATCAGTAAGGAAGCCGAACGGAGGCTGCAGCGCTCGTTGCCGATCAACGCCACCGGCGCCATCGGCGCCGTGTTGTGCGAACTTGGTTTCTCGTGGCGAATCTGTCGTGGCATTGCGGTGATTTCGCGTGCCGTGGGACTTGTCGGTCACATCGCTGAAGAAATGCGAAATCCTATCGCGTTGGAAATCTGGGAACGAACCGAAGCCGAAGTCTACGAAAACAAAGACTGAGTCGCTGAGGCGCAGGCATAAAGCGGGAGGATGTGATGAGGCGCTTTGAGATTCTGTTGGCGCTCGTCCTGGGGTCATTTGCGATGGCTGCGAACGGCGCCTCGTGGCCGAACAGGCCGATTCACTGGATTGTGCCGTATCCCCCCGGCGGCGGCACTGACTTGCTGGCGCGTGTGATTGGTGCGCAACTCGAAAAATCGCTGGGGCAGGCCGTCATCATCGACAACAGGCCGGGTGGTTCGACCGTTATAGGTACCAATGTGTTAGCGAGCGCTGCACCCGACGGATACACCGTCGGGATGGTGTTCGATTCGCTGGCGATCAATTCCGTGCTCGGTGTACGAACCTCCTACGATCCCGAGAAGGATTTTGTGCCGATCGTCAAGCTTGCTTACGTCCCGCTCGTCTTGACGGTAAACTCGGAACAGGTGCCGATGAGGACGTTGCCGGAACTCGTCGCATATTCGAAAGCGCATCCCGGTTGGTTTACCTTCGGCTCGCTTGGCCCGGGAAGCCCGCATGAAATTGGCTTCCTGTGGTTCAATGGCATGTCGAAAATGGAGGCCCTCCTGGTGCCGTACAAAGGCATCGCGCCCGCGTTGCAGGATGTGATCGCCGGACAGATTAAAGGCATGTTCGTAGGCGTCTCGGTTGCCGACGAGTATATCAGGCAGGGTACCTTGCGCGCCTTGGGCGTGACCAGCCCGCAGCGTTTGATCAGTGCGCCAGACGTACCGACAATTTCGGAGCAGGGATACCCGGAATACGATTTCACGACATTCTACGGTCTCGCGGCACCGAAAGGCACTCCGCCTGAAATTGTTGACCGGCTCAACAAAGAGATCAACCGCATTTTCCAGATGCCGGACATTCGCGAGCAGATCGAGAAAACCGGAGCCATCGTTGGCGGCGGCACACAGCAGGAATTCGGCGATTTTCTGACCGCCAATTTCGTCAAGTTCAATAAAATTATGGCGCTCACCGGCGATAAGCCGAAGTGATGGACCAAACCGGAAAGGGCGACAGTTGACCGAGATTTTGAAAGGCATCCGCGTTGTCGAACTCGGCACCATGATCACGGCCCCGTTGGTCGGCTTGATCCTTGGCGACTTCGGTGCCGACGTCATCAAGGTAGAGCGGCCGGACGGCGGTGATCCATTCCGCAGCTTTCGCGGCGGCCTTTACAGCCCACACTTCATCGCCTTCAACCGCAACAAGCGCAGCGTCGAGCTTGATCTGCAGACCGACGCCGGAAAGGCGGCGCTGCGGGCTTTGCTGGCCGAGGCCGATGTGCTGCTCGACAACTACCGTTCAGGAGTGATGGAGCGCCTCGGTCTCTCAGCGGAATTCATTGAGACGGAATATCCCAAGTTGATTTGGTGTTCGATTACCGGATTCGGGGCCGACGGGCCTTACGCCGGCCGCCCCGCTTACGATGCCGTTGCCGGCGCGTTGTCCGGCCTGGCCAGCGTCACGCTCGACCCGGAGAAGCCGCAGGCCAGCGGCCCGACGATCGCCGACAACGTAACCGGCATGTACGCGGCGTGCGGCGTTCTCGGCGCACTCTACGAGCGCGAAAATACTGGTCGGGGCCGTCGGATTGAGGTCAACATGCTGGAGGCGGCCGTCTCATTCGTTCCGGACGCATTCTCCAATTTCACGCGGATGCAGATCGATAACCAGCCGCGTACGCGTGTCGCCACCTCGCAGACGTATGCGTTCAGATGCGCGGACGGCAAGCTACTTGCGCTGCATCTCTCGTCGCCGCAAAAATTCTGGGAAAGCCTTTTGGACGTGATCGAGCGTCCCGATCTCAAGACCGATACCCGGTTTGCCACGCGGGATGCCCGGGTCCGCAATTACGCTATCCTTGAAGAGGAGCTTGCAAAGGCAATTGAGAGCAAAGATCGCCTGCATTGGATGACGAAGCTTGATCGCGCAGACGTTCCATTTGCACCAGTGCAGACGGTTTCAGAGGTGCTGGACGATCCACAGATCAAGCACCTGGAGACCTTCTACCAGCAAAGACACCCAACAGAGGGGCTTTTGACGTTGATCCGCCGGCCGATCTTGATCGACGGCAACCGCGATATTCAATCGCGGCCGCCTCCTATGCTCGGCGAGCATACGCGCGAAATCCTTCAGGAATTGTCTGCACTGAAATCGAATCCGAAAAAGCAAAAATTATGAGCGTCGGCTACGAGGCGAGTTATGGACATTGCGACCTTATCTCCGGCGATTCTTCCCAGGCATCGGGACCTCTTCTATGGCGGCGGCTGGCATGCTCCGCTCGCGGGCCAATATGCTGAGAGCCATAATCCTGCGACGGGAGAGGCGATCGGACCAGCCGCGCTTGCCGATGCGGACGACATCGATGCGGCGGTGCGCGCGGCCCATGGCGCCTTCACCGCTTGGCGCAAAATGATGCCAGCCGCGCGCGGGGCCATGCTTCGAGAGGCGGCTGGCATCCTGCGGCGAGAGGCCCAGGCGCTGGCGATGCTCGACGCGATGGATACCGGCAATCCCGTCACGATGCTGGCGGGGGACGCCCATTTCGCGGCGGCCGGTCTCGATTATTTTTCAGGCCTCACCGGAGAAATTAAGGGTGAGACCATCCCGATGGGCGATAGCAATCTCAATTATACTATTCGCGAACCACTCGGCGTTGTCGCACGCATCGTCGCCTACAATCATCCCCTTATGTTTGCCGCGATGCGTATCGCTGCACCTCTTGCGGCTGGCAATACCGTTGTCGTTAAGGCACCTGATCAGGCGCCCCTTTCGCTGCTGCGGCTTGCTGAGTTGATCGGTGAGATTTTCCCTGCTGGGGTCGTAAACTTCGTTACCGGAGGTCAAACCTGTGGTAAGGCCCTGGTCGAGCACCCACTGGTGCGCAAGGTGACGCTGATCGGCGGCGTGCCAACTGGAAAAGCGGTTATGCGCGGCGCGGCCGAGACGCTGAAGCCCGTGCTGCTCGAACTTGGCGGCAAAAATGCCCTGATCGCCTATCCCGACGCGGATATCGAGGCGCTGATCAACGGTGTCGTCCAGGGTATGAACTTCACGTGGGCCGGCCAGTCCTGCGGCTCCACAAGCAGGGTCTTCCTACACGCCTCCATCCATGATCGTGTGCTGGAGGCCGTGGCCCGGCTGGTACCGCAACGTCATAAACCCGGCAAACCAACCGATCCCGCGACGACTATGGGAGCGCTCATCAGCGCACGGCAGCTGGAGAAGGTCGAAGGTTTCGTCGCCTCGGCGCTGGCCGACGGGGCGCGGCTGATTTGCGGTGGCCGACGGCCGGCCGACCCGGAACTCGCCAGAGGCTTCTTCTACGAGGCGACCGTTTTTGCCGATGTGACGCCCGAGATGCGGCTTGCTCGCGAGGAAGTGTTTGGACCGATTATGTCGGTCTTCCGCTGGGAGGACGAGGACGCCTTGTTCGATCAGGTCAATGCTCTTGATTTCGGTCTGACGGGCTCGATCTGGACGCGCGACCTTGACATCGCGCATCGCGCTGCACGGCGGCTTGAGTCCGGCTATATCTGGATCAATAACACCAGTCAGCATTTCATCGGCGCTCCGTTTGGCGGGGTCAAGCAGTCGGGTATCGGCCGCGAGGAGTGCTTCGAGGAGCTGCTTGAATTCACTCAGGTGAAAAACGTCAACCTCAGGCTGAGCTCCGATTGATGAATACGGCCTACGACTATTTGATCGTCGGTACGGGAGCAGCGGGGTCGGCGCTGGCCTTTTCGGCTGGGTGAGGACCCGAACTACCGCATCCTCGTGCCCCATGTGCTTAGGCATGCGATCCCAAACGTGCGGGCCATCCACGTACTGACGTACAATTTCGAGGAATCGATCCAGCTCGGTAGCTGATGAAAGCAGAGGCCGTTCTCATTCATCTCTTCAATCGTCCGCTTGCTCGGATGGCGCTCTCGCCCGATCAGTGTCTAATCATCAGAAGCTGGCTTTTTATCGGGCCAAGTTTGCAGCCAAACGGCCTTGTACCTTCCGGGAGTCTGGCCGCTTTTATTTGACAGACATCATAGTGGCGGTCTCATCCGTTCGGTCGCGACCGCGTTTCAAAGGGTCATGGCGTGGCGTCGCTGGCTGTGCTGGGTGGGTCGGTCGGGAGATGATCTCGAAGCCGCTTCAAAGACGCCTTTGGCTTTGAAATGAACCTTATCCCTTGACGCGGCCTCGCATAGGCCTCGATCTTCTCCATACCGCTGATCGCGAGTTTGTCTCGGCTCGCCTTGGCGATGTAGAGCGCCGGCATCTTGTTATCGCGCCAGCCGAACATCGCCAATCATCTGGGCCTCCGTGCAAGAGCCACGCTCGATAATCAGCCATTTTAGGTTCGCTTCCGTCAGCGGGACTGGTCGAGCGACTTATGCTGAGGGATATCATGCCATCGTTCAAAGATGACGCCAATATCGTCCCGGTATCTCCATGCAAGTCGACATTTTCCAACCGTCAGAAAGTCGTCGAACGTGATGTAGAAGTGTATCGGAAGGAGGCCTAGTCCAACTACATGCACTTGAGCGTTGGTTCGGCTGACGTCGTAAGCCACGATGTGCAATTCTCGGCCGCCCTCAAAGAACAGCAGGCCATCCATGTAAACTTTGCTCATGGGCAATCCAATCCCCGGTACGTAGGCCACGCTGGATTTGGTACCTAGATGAACCACATGATCTGTAAGCGTCGAGGATATCGCCACGTAATTGTCCTAAAGGCCAATCATCGCATTTACCGTTAAGTGGCCAGTTTTAATAAAACGATCACCTCTTCGGCGCGGATCGGGGTGGCAGCGCCGCGTGCACGGATGCAGTAAATGTTGACCATGCGAGTGCTCGGTGTGCACGATTGAAAGCGCGACGAGCGCCGTCATGCCCGCTTCCCCCGAACGGACGCGGTCAGCCCCGACCGGTTATGTCCGTTAAGTGCCACAAGCCGACCAAAGCACCGCAACACGATGGTTTGGGCTGAAATATGGGCCTATAGTCGCCAGAATTGTCGCCTCGGGCGGCGGACGCAAGGCTTTAGGCACCAGGGTTTTTGGCTAGACGCGCGGAGGCACATTGGGCACTGCCGCGAAGCAGACGGTTGTGTTGGCTCGCCACTCGCTCGTAAGCGGTGCGGACGTTGTTTTGACCGTCGGAGTGGCACTGGCCTATTTTTTCACCGCAAGGCTGAGCCTTGCGTTGCTGGAGCCGGTCGACGGTGTTGCCGTATTCTGGCCTGCCGCAGGAGTAGCCTCGGGGATTTTGATTGCTCTTGGTTCTGCGGCTCGGTGGCCTGTCGTGGTCGGGGTGGTAGCTGCGACGATCGCAGCCAATTTGCTCGGCGATCGCAACGTCTGGATCGCCGTGTCCTCTGCTGTCGCGAATGCGGGTGAGGCCGTCATCGTCGCTGTTCTGATCCACCGCTTTTGTGGCTCTCCATTCGAGTTGAACGAACTGCGGAGGGTGGTGGCACTATTCGCCGCGGCCGCCGTTGGAACAGGCTTGTCCGGCATTGCGGGCACGGTCGGCTTTATGCTGTTTCACGCGTCGACAGCGTCCCTGTGGGCAATCTGGCTTCACTGGTTCTCATCTGACGGGCTCGGGATCATTGCAGTAGCGCCGCTCGCGATCGGGCTGGCCTCGTTTGCGCGCAATTCCGCGCCGCGGCGCGAGATCGCGGAAGGCGTTTTGGCGCTTGCTGTGGTGTGCCTCGTATGCGCCCTGCTGATTTTCTTGCCCGGTGAGCCCTGGACCGGGGAGCTAGCGATCGGCGCACTCTGCCCACTTCTGCTCTGGATTGCAGCTCGCCTCCGTCCAGCGTTCACCGCGGTTGCTACCTTCGTCTGTGCGATCACGATTGTCTGCACGACAATCTTTTCAATCGGTGTTTTCGGCGACTTGCATCTGTCGGTAGCACAGCGTGTCGGGGCGGCCCAGGCGACCATTCTGGCGATCTCGCTAGGCGCTCTGGTTCTTGCGGCCCTGTTTAGCGAGCGCAGGCTTCACGAAAGCGCGATCCTGGAGAGGGAGGCCCGATTACAGGAGGCAATGCGGGCCGGCAGCGTTATGGCTTTCGATTGGCACGTGTCTGCCGACGAAGTGCGGTTCAGCCAGAATGCAACTGAGATTCTGGATCTCGACTCGCAACGGGCTCTCTGCGGGACTGAATGGCTGAAACATATCCATCCCGAAGATCAGCCGCGAGTGAAATCCAGTCTCGACGGTGCCCGTCCGGACCAGCCCTCGCATTCGGTCGCATTCCGCTGCCGGCGGCCGGATGGTAGTGAAGTCTGGCTGGAGCAGATTGCGGTCGTCCAGTTTGACTCGGCTGGAAAGCCCACGCGCATCAATGGGCTCATGACGGATGTCACCGAGCGCAAAAGTTTTGACGAGGAGCTTTCGCTCGCGTGGAAATCGGCAGAATTGGCCGATCGCGCAAAATCGAGCTTTTTGGCCGCGGCAAGCCATGACTTGCGACAGCCGTTGCAGACCCTGAAACTCCTGCAGGCAGCGCTCGAGTCGTACCACCGCAGCGGCGAAGCACGCAAACTTGTCGCTGGAATCGGGCAGTCGCTGGAGACCATGGACAGCATCCTATCGAGTCTGCTCGACGTAAACAGACTGGAATCCGGAAACCTGCGTCCATCCTTAAGCGAGTTTTCGCTGAGCGAGGTCTTCGAGCCGCTCGCGAGAGACTTCGTCGCGCTTGTGCAGGAAAGAGGGCTCCGACTGTGCATCGTCCGTTCCGAACTCATCATCCGCAGCGACAGACGCATGCTCGCGGAGATGATCCGCAACCTGCTGTCGAATGCGGTCCGATACACCGACAGCGGGCGAATTCTGCTTGGATGCCGGCGAGCCGGCGACAACGTTCGCATTGAAGTTTGGGACAGTGGCATCGGCATCACCGAAGACCAACTGCCGCACATATTCCATGAGTACTATCAGGGGACCGGCGGCGCCGAGCGAGGCGGCTTTGGGTTGGGTCTTGCGATCGTGAAGCGCCTCGGGAAGATTCTGGATCACAGGGTCGAGGTCCGCTCACTACCACGGAAAGGTACCGGGTTTTTCATACAGGTTCCGCGTGGTCGATCTAGTGTCAAGGTGCCGGAAGCAGCGCCGCCGGTGCACCCTCATAGTGATGCCTTCCTGGGCAGCGTTCTTGCGATCGAGGACGAGGCGTCCGTGCGTTCGGCGCTGGGGAGACTGTTGAAGACGAAAGGGGTTGACGCCACCATTGTTGCAACGGCGACGGAAGCTTTGACTCTGGTCAGAGAGCAGGGCCTGCGTCCGGACGTTCTGCTGTGTGACTACAACCTACGTGGATCGCCGGATGGTACTGAGACCATCAGGCGCTTGCGCGCCGCCCTTGGCCGGAATGTACCGGCCGCGGTGATGACTGGCGACACTAGATCGCAAACGTTGGATTCGATTGCGGCGCAAGATATCTCTGTCTTGATCAAACCCTTCTCGGCCGAAGAACTTCTGGGGACCTTAAGAGGCCAGGCGAAGCGCGAGTAGCCACCGTGAATGCCTCGCATTGAATCGCCATGCGACCGCAGTGCCAACAAGACCTCGAATTCTCGCCGCGTGTCTTGCCCCCCGAAAGGTATCGCATACTCTCACACAACACGCTCGATGCGCCTTGATATGAGGCTAAAAAGCGGTTTGAAGAGCATAGGTAAAGCTGACCCAGCGCAGATCATCATCGCCTAATGTGGAATGTCTATCGCCACGGTGTTTCGCAACAGTCGCAGTCTGTGATGACATCCCCCTTTGTGCCGATTTTATTGACCTAAATCAAACCAGCGACTTGATGATAGCCATTGCTGTGATCGTGAGGAGGTTCCCATGTCGGACCCGACTGATGCCATCATGCAGGCCATTCATTCGGCCTTTGACAGCTACCCCAGAGAGGGCGATCCCGATTGGAGAAGTCCAAGCTGGATCACGCCGGAGGAATGCGCGCATCTAACCAAAGCGATAATTCGAGAGTTGGAGGCTAGAGGTTTCCAGATCGTGAAGAAGTAGTCAGACGCCAAGCTAAGACGAGGACTTCAGATGGCTCAAATCAACAAACTCTCCGTCGAGAAGGCGCTTCAAAAACTGCACGAGAGCGATTCGCTGAAATCGAAAAACGCACGGCTCGACGAAAAAGATGCGCAGCTTGAAGAAGAAATAAGGCGCATGAGACAGCAGCGATTGCGCCTCGAGCGGCACCAACGTAGCCGCAAGTGAGCATATGGACGTGGCGCCTTGCCCGGTACTCCGGTCCACCCGCGTCAACGGACATCGCAAGACTAGCCGGGCTGGCCTTTTCAGTGCCAATCGCGGACATCTAAGCCTCGGCACGATGGGCCGATAGATTGATTTATCTCAAGACCGTATCCGAAATGCGGGCCCAGCCTACCTTCGGAAGGCAGTGATACGCCCCAACCAATCGGGAGGTGAAGCATGTATCGGCATATTCTCATTCCGACAGATGGGTCGAAGCTAGCGGAGCACGGGGTTGCGCATGGGTTGGCGCTGGCGAAATCCCTTGGAGCCAAGGTATCGGTAATCTTCGTTGTGGAACCGTTTTCAGAGATAACAGGGCGGTTCCTAGAAGCAGTCGCAACATATGCTGAGCTGCGCAAGGAACAGGCCACGAGTGCGTTGGATCGCGCGGCAAATGCAGCCAAGGAGGCTGGTGTTTCCTGCGAGACTATTCAAGTGGAAAACGGGCAACCCCATCAAGCTATCGTCGCAGCAGCTGAGGACAAAGGTTGCGATCTCATCGTTATGTCATCGCATGGGCGCAGCGGACTTTCCATGCTTCTGATCGGCAGCGTGACAAACAAGGTGTTGGCGCACGCGAAAAATCCCGTACTGGTCTGTCAATGAGTGGGCAGACCGCTCGATGGGTCAAATAAACTGGCCGGGAGATGGAGATAATGTCCGGCTGGGGGCAAACTCAGACCGCGATGTGTATCCCAGCTAGATCCGCCCGCAACAGAAATCAGGCGACCGCGGCAGACTTATCGACAACACGTCCTGGGGTGTGAGACAGAAATTCCCCGGACGTTGGTGTCCCGGATGAATAGCGTCGTTGAGATAGAGATGCAGGTAACCGCCGCCCACGCGCTTGGCTGTGGTCCATGCGGCAGCTTGATCTAGGTCAACACCGAATTCAGAAACTTCAATCAAAGAGGCGACGAGTTCAAGGCGCTCGCTGGGAATGGGCTTGGCCGCCGAGCCTGATGGAGAGAATAGTAGGCCTCGATGATGCCGCGGTGGCTGACGCCGTGCAGGAAGCCCATGCCGTCGCCTTCCGTCAGTGTATGTAGTCGTTGTTGCATTGAGCGCGCTGCCGTTTGCGGGAGGACTTCGAGTGCTTGCTTCATGCGAGGACTGGCGGGATCGAAAAAATTAGGTTTGATCTGGCAGCGCGATCTGACAAGCGCGCGCTCAGATTTTAAAGTCAGGCCCGCTGGAATTTAAAAATTGGAGGGGGTCGGCACTCATACATTCGCAGTCAATACGGATGACATCCTTGCGGAACGCGCCCGTAAATTCGCCAAGACGCAGTAGTCCATTTTTGCTTTGTCTCGCTGCGAAGTTTCTCGTTCGATAGACGCGACCAGTTTTCCGCCTCGGCCATCCAGAAGACCCGGTTCGTTGGTTCACGCTTTGCGAGTTGTCTACATAGCGCAGCTCGCGCGCTAAGCTCGGGTTGACTAGCCATTTGCGACCCCTGCCTGAGGTTTACTTCGACTATTCTGCCGCAGGTACCGGTCTCGGGGCTATTGTCCTCATGGCCATGGTCCTCCAACGAGCATATGACGCAGGCCGTCTCATGCGCGTCCGAGGACCCAAGCCGAACTCTCTTCCCACGACGCGTACTCCATAAAACTGAAATGGTCAGACAGTTCGAACAACGATACCCTTAGTCCTTCGGTCCGGGCGCGTTGCAGCGCAAAAGGCCGATCGAAAGGTTGCAGATACCAATCACAAGAACGTCACCTGCTCCGTGGGCTAACGTGAAGCGATTGCCCTTGGTATCGTCTGGCGCGAGGTTCGCGTCGGTGCGCGATCAGGCGCGCCAAAAAAAGCCCCGGGGCCATGCCACCGGGGCTTTAGTTTCCCTCCGGGAGATTGAGGAAATCAGTAGCGCGCCGCGACCGGGGCGCCGAAGCCGCCAAACCTGTAGTTGATCCGAGCGGTGATCATATTGATGTCTGATCTGGTATTGGTGGTGATCGAAGTGATAGGCGCCAACCCCGGCGTCACGAACGACTGGCTGTCGTTAGTCCTGAAAAGAAAGTCATATTCTATGCCGACCGACCAATTCGGGGCGAAGCCGTATTCAAAGCCGGTTCCGACCGTGCCGCCCCAGCGGGACCGTTCTGCCTGAGCGATGCCAACGCCGGTGGCAGAATTAAACAGATCCCATCGCTGATTGGCCACCGCAGCGCCACCCTTCACGTACCACAGAGCGTTGTTCCAGGCGTAGCCGATCTGACCCGTGAAAAGACCCAAAGCATTTGTCTTGGTGCTCCAGGTATCCCCGGGAAAAAACAGGCTGGCGTTGGAGTTTCGCAGATTGGCCCAATCGCCTTGCGCCTCCAGTCCAAACACAACGTTGGACCATTGCCAGCGATAGCCGATTTGACCACCGGCGATGCCGCCGCCGGCGTTGCGACACCCTTCAGCGTCAGCAACGGCGAGGCCACTGATCGCGGTGACGTCAAGGCACCGATCGCTCCAGCCGTACCCCGCATTGGCGCCAATGTAGAAGCCGCTCCAGTCGTAGATCGGAGCCACTATCGGAGGCGGCGCCTTGGTATAGGTACGAGCAGGCAGATCAGCGGCCGAGGCGGGAGCTGCCATCCCCAGCGCTGCCAGACTTGTTGCAACCAACAGGACTTTTTTCATGCGCGATATCCAATCTCTGAGTTCTAAAAAAACTCTGCACCCGCGCCCATCGCGACTGCCACAATCACAACGATTCTATGCGCGCTGGTGTTGAGACCCCGTGCCAAAATGGCAACATTCAATAACAATCATTGGATGCGGCCCAAGATTTTTGATTGATCCAATGCCATATCGTGACCAGCATTTCGTCACTTTGCCGCCACAGTGAAGGACGCGTGGCTTTGCGGCTTCCTACTCTCGCGGGCCTTCCAGCCATTGCGGCATGTCGTTTGATGGAATGAGCTGTTTCGGCACATAGGGATTGATCGTGCCGGCGAAGACAACCAATCCCTCATTGAACCGCGCTCGGGCAAAATCTTTCGCTTCAGTTTCGGTTTCAAATGTCTTCGTAACCCGCGGGCTTCGTCTTTTGGGCAATGAGCCGCGTTTGTGTACCTCAAAAGTAACGTACCAAACGTGCGGCATCCCTTGCGCTGCGGAGTTTCTGCCCAAGGACATGCCAGCACGCCTTCCGAAGCAGTACCCGTGTTCTCTTGAGGCGATTGGGGTTGCTTTGCCTTGATTTAAGTCAAAGGTCGTTGGCCCAAAGCGGACACGGCAAGGGGCGCCCGTTGACGTCGGTTGCCGGGATCAAAGCAGACGAGGGCAGGGTGCTGCTTGACTTCGGCCATACCCCACGCGCCATCAGCTTCTAGAAGCGTGGATGCAGGGACAGCCGGACGCCGGTGCCTGATTTGCTTAAAAAAATCCATCCCTTTCGGGAAAGCGCCACAACTGCGCCGCGACTCGGGATTTGGCTTTGCGCACAGGTCTGGGGGCTTGTGCCGGGGGGAAACAATGAGGGTCCTTACCGCGATACTTACCTTGCTAGTTTCAGGTGCTGTCGCCGCTCAAGAGTGCAAGACTTGCTCAATGGCCGATGCCTGCACCAAGGCATACTTTAAAGCTACGTTGGAGGCCCAAAGCGCCACCAAGCAGGCGATCCGGGATTGGAAGCAGAATCTCGACAAAAAGGCCTCCGCCGAATTGGCCAGCAGGGGCGCGCTCGCACTACAAGACGCCATGGAAACGCAAGTTCGGTCCGAACTGGAACGCCTGAAGGAGTGCTTGGCCAAGATTAGGTAGATATTCACCGCGTCCGGGACGCAGGGCCGCAGAATCTTATGCTGCGGCGCGATTCTTTCTGCGCGGAAGGCGCCCCGCGGCGATGGATGGCGCATATCGGCGCCAGCCCCAACAGTTGCGCGGGGCTGATTTTATATTTCGCCAGCATGCCCGCGCGCGTGCCGTCACAGTCAGGACGGCTTCGGCCCTCTTTCCACCAGAGCATCGGCCGCCGCCGCGGCCTCGTTTACGACCTTCTTGAAATCGATGTCGACGAGATGGCCGTCGCGAACCACGATGCGGCCGTTTACGCAAACAAGCTCAACATTGGATGGATGACCACAGAACACGAGCGAATGATATGGATCGCGCATCGGAGCGAAGTTCGGACCATCCGTCCGCACGGTAATGAGGTCAGCCCGCTTTCCGGGCTTCAGCGAGCCGGTGATATCGCCAAGTCCCAAAGTGCGAGCACCTTCGATCGTCGCGAGTTCGACCAACCGCTTCGGCTTGTACTGTAACTTCAAATCGGTGTCGGTCCGATGCCAGTTTGACCACATCAGCGCGCGCATGGAATTGAAAAAGTCCGCCGAGGCCGAAGCGCCCGAGCTATCGGTCGAAAGACTCTGTTGGATGCCTTTGGCCTCCAGTTCGGCAAATTGAATGGTGCCGTTGCGCACGGCGGAGTACGACATTTCAATAACGGGAGACGTGCTGAAGAGCGATTTTGTCCTAGCGGCGGCATCGATCTCGTCGGCCGTCATGCCCTGCGCATGGCACAGCAGCGCATCGGGACCAAGCAGGTCTCGAGACGCCAATGCGCTAACGACGCCTTTCCCCCCGGTATGAATCGTATATGGCAGGCCAGCTCCCCTAGCGGCTTTGATCTCAGCCTCCGTCACCTCGATCGCCCCGAACGTTGTCGGGCGGGGAACGCCAGGCGGAGGAGGAGCTGCGGTCGCAACGATCGGTGTCCGTAACGAAACTCCCAGGCTAAGCATCCCATCGGATCGCCCGGCCCATTTTTTTTGAGTTTGCACGACATCCGCAATATCCATCGGCGCATCCAACGGAAGGTCGAACACGCGTCCATAGGAATAACGCGCGCGGGCACCGCATTCTGTTAAAGCTTGAATTTCAGCGTCTGCATGGTCCGGGGTCAGCGTAAACATCGACCAGTTATGGATCGTCGTGAAGCCCGCGAGGAATGCTTCGGCAGTGGCAAATCGTACAGACTTATAATTGTCCTCGGCTTTGAAGTATTTTGCGAGCCTTTTCAGCGTTGGAAAATAGCCGTATTGCGCATGGTCGGCGCGGAAATGGCCGCGCATGAATGTTTCGGACAAGTGCCAATGCGTGTCGACAAAACCAGGCATAATAATGCGATCGGTGCCATCGATAACACTGACGGATGGCGGCGCGTCGACTTTTGGTCCTACGGCGACAATCACACCGTCGCGAACGTGAACGTCGCCTTGCGGGAAGTCGCCCAGCGCCGGATCCATGGTCAAAACATAGGCGCCGCGAACAACAAATTCCTGCGGCGCCGATGGTGTTTGTGCGGAAACTTTCGAAGAGCCGATAGCACCGGCAGCGATCGCACTCGCTCCAGCCAGTTTCAGAACATCACGTCGATAAAAATCGGATTTGTTCATATTTTATCCTCCCCATGAAAAGCTATCATTGTTTCGGCGTCTGGGGCTCCTGAAATAGTCGCCTTTGTCCCAAAGAACCGCGCCTTAGATCGAGTGACGATCCGAACTATGGAGAGGCGACTTTAAGGGCGAGCCGGCAATCTTCAAAAGGAGTTGGATCGCCTGAGCGAGGGCACCCTGCCGTTCCGCGCTCATTTTTTCGCGGTGCCAGCATCGCCATCTTGGGGTGAACGACGGAACATTTCGAGCCCACCCGATGAAAATCAACGGCAACGATCATAGGGCTAAGACCCTACTGATAGGTTGCTTTCACAAGCACCGGTTCACCGCTGGTCAGAGCATTGTATGACGTCATCCGCATTCGGATCGCCAGGCGCCGTCGTCCAGGAAGGTTCAACGAGTGTTACAATTCGTCGACCCATGCCGTCGAGCTGGCAAACCACAAGCCCCTGTTCTTCGATGTAGGCCAATGTTCGTCGGGCGCGGCGGAGTGAGTGCGTGCCGTAGGCGCGTGCAATCACCGTGTCGCTCGGGCAGGGTAAGTTTTCTTTTGCAGCATGAGCGATCAGCAGAAAGACACCTTGCATGTCCTCAGGCAGGATGCCGGCACGGAGCGACGCCTCCTGCCATTCTGCGTCTTCCTCCACTTCACGCGACAGTCCAGCCCGAGCGCACGTCAACATACGCCGGAACGAGTTAAGGGTAGGGGCCGCCGAACCGAGACCTTCGATCCTGCACCGAACTACAAATTCCTGGTAGAGAATATCAGTGGCCCGAAATCCGGCGCCGGGTTCAGCAAGGATAGCCCCAAGGATGCGGTCCAACCTATCGCGCCATTCTTTTTGCTGTTCCGGCGAGATCGGTGGCTCAACCGCCTGGGAGGCTGTCTCTTTGGTTGACGCCGCCAAAAGTTGACTGACTATGTCAACGGGTGGTTTGCGCGCCGGCCGATTAGGGTCGGGAGGCGGAGCTGCTAAAATAATAGCACGCGCGTCAGATACTGATGTCTCTGGCAGCGGCAAAAGTCGCGGAGTTGCGTTGCGCGTGCTCGTATCCGTTGTGCCTATCTTTACACTTATAGGACAGCGCGAAAGAGCGGATCCGAGCGCCATGAAGTGTCCGCGTTCGAGATCGCGGAACGCATCTGCTTGTCGACGTTCCATTCCAAGTAGATCGGCCGCGCGCGCCATATCGATATCAAGGAATGTGCGGCCCATTAAAAAATTAGCGGCTTCGGCGGCGACGTTCTTAGCGAGCTTTGCAAGCCGCTGCGTAGCGATGACGCCTGCTAGCCCACGTTTGCGCCCGCGGCACATCAGGTTCGTCATCGCTCCGAGAGAAAGCTTCCGAGCTTCGTCGGAAACGTCCCCAGCAACCGCGGGGGCAAACAACTGAGCTTCGTCCACGACCACGAGCATCGGATACCAGTAGTCGCGGCTGACCTCAAAAATGCCGCCAAGAAAGGCGGCTGCGCGCCGCATCTGATTTTCGGCGTCGAGGCCTTCCAAATTCAGGACCGTGGATACGCGATGAACGCGCGCCCGCTCACCGGCAACCTGTAAGCCTCGCTCGGTGTGTTCTTCTGCGTCGATAACGAGATGGCCAAACTGTTCCGCCAGCGTAACGAAATCGCCTTCGGGATCGATGACCGTCTGCTGAACCCAGGGCGAACTCTGTTCGAGTAAGCGGCGCAGTAGGTGAGATTTGCCGGAACCGGAATTGCCTTGCACTAGCAGGCGTGTCGCGAGCAGTTCCTCAAGGTCTAAAGTCGCCGATTCACCCGCCGCGGTTCGTCCAATCTCGATACTGACAGTCATTGCGCGACTCGGGTCTCACTCTGAAAGATCGCGTTTATCAACCTGCCAGGGTTCGGTCGAGAGCTCCGGTTGAAGAAGCGGTGGAAAGCGACATTTTGAGACTGACCAGCTCGGATATCAGATAGTTCGCGTTCAAAGTAGTCCTGCCCGCGCGAACAGTGTGCGTAACGCCTGTGTCGCTTGGATGTTTAGCATTCCATTCTCAGTCGCCGCCTCGAGCGACGCTTTAGCCTCGGCGTGAAACAACCGATACTCCATCCATTCAACAGGGCCAGGACCGGTGATGAATCGGTAGGCTTGTCCGACGGTTGCAATGATGATCCGTTGGCCGTTCAATTTGATATTGAACGATGCTCTTAATAATGTGGAGGAATCTGAAGCACGAGTCATTCGGTTCTAGTCAACAAATATTCGCCCAGAGCAGAAGTCCAGTCTTCGACTCCATGCGGACGCTACCACGATCTTAACGAGTGTTCGAAGCTGTTGTCGCGGGGGCACGGGACCGCTTGGCTCGTCGGCCCGGACTTCACATCGAGCAGCGGACGTACAACATTTCCACTGGCACCGGCGCCTTGGAGCTGAGCGTGATCCTGTTCTCTCCGGAGATTTTCACGTCGAACGCTACGTCTGAAACCGTGACACCGTCCGAGCACGACGCAATCACTTGGACGTTCGAGCCGTCATCGTGGAATGATTTGACTGTGCATTTCTGAAATGTGCCGGTTATTTGCTTTCCCTCGACGATTAAACCGCCCGCGTGGAGATCAGCATCTCGTTTGAACGCAAGCTTGTTGTTCTTTTTGGTAAACACCTCACCGCAGGCCGAGGCGTCGTCCGTCCAAGCTCCGTTCAAATCCGCAGCGTGTGTCAAGGCCGGTTGTGCGACGAGAAGTACCAATAGCACCAACGGATTGAAGGTTCTCATGACACTCTCCGTAAATGGTCAATAGGCCTTTCTTCTAAACTGGTCTTTTCGATGCGGACGGGCGTAGCACCCCCGACGTGACCTTTCGTAGCGCATTTGCGCGGCATCCCAGTGCGACGAGTAAGCGGACCTTTCGTTGATCTAGGTCAATAAGTTCTGCCGAGCGCTCGGTCTCGTAGGCACGGCACACCGTGACACGACACCAAGGTTACACCAATTGCTTATGCCTGGGAACGGGTTCGAATTCCGCTGTTGGCCCTTAGCGTCAGCTATTGCAGTGCAGAGCCATGTTCGGAGTTGGGCGCAAACCGGAAGTGACCGGCGCACAGACAAACTGATGTGATTGACCCAATCGAGACATTGGCCCCGATCACGTCTGATGCCTGCGACGGAGCAAGCTCATCACGCTTCTCGACCGTTGGCCTGGCCTGCTCTCGGCTCGGGAGCTTGGGCTAAAGTCTCAAATCTGTTAGACTCTACTCTGCGAAGGAGCTGGAGAGATGGTGCCTGGACCAGAGCGCAGGCTCGCAGCTGTCATTGCCGCTGACATGGTCGGCTACAGTCGCCTGATGGAGGTCGACGAGACGGGGACCCTCGCGCGTCTTAAGACCCATCGGATTGAGCTGATCGATCCGGCGATTGTGAAGAACCGCGGCCGCATCATCAAGACCACCGGCGACGGGATGCTGATCGAGTTCCACAGCGTCGTCGACGCGGTGGTGTGCGCTACCGAGATCCAGAGGCGGATGGCCCGACGCAACACGGACGTTTCGCCGGCGCGGTGGATGCAATTCCGCATCGGGATCAATCTGGGCGATGTGATCGTAGAGGAAAACGACATCTTCGGCGACGGCGTCAACGTGGCGGCGCGCCTCGAAACGCTCGCCGAGCCCGGTGGCATCTGCGTCTCGGGAGCGGTGCGTGATCAGGTTGGCGACCGACTGGACGACGTCGAATTCGAAGATCTCGGCGAGCAGAGCGTCAAAAATATCGCCCGTCCAATCCGCGTCTTTCGTGTCCGGCTAGAGCGAGACGCAACCATCGCGCCAGAGGGCGCGAAGGACGCTGCGACGACGGCAACAACCGCCAAGAAACCGTCCATTGCTGTGCTGCCGCTCGTCAACATGAGCGGCGATCCGGAGCAAGAGTTCTTCGCTGACGGCCTCACCGAGGACATCATTACGGAGCTGTCACGCTTCCGCGACCTGCTGGTCATCTCGCGCAACTCGACGTTTGTGCACAAGGGCAAGGCGGTCAAGGTGCAGGAGGTCGCGCGCGAATTCGGGGTCGATTACGTCCTCGAGGGGAGCGTGCGAAAGGTGGGCGATCGCATCCGCGTCACCGTACAGCTAATCGACGCAGAAACTGACCGGCACATTTGGGCCGAACGCTATGACCGCAAGCTTGAGGACATCTTTGCCATCCAGGACGAGATGACGTGCGCTATCGCCGCGACGCTGCCGGGGCGCGTCGAGGCTGCCACGCATGACCGGGCGAAGCGCAAGCCGACCGACAACATGGCGGCTTATGAGTGTGTGCTGACCGCCAAGGTGCTGCACCACCGTTCAATCCGTGAAGACAACGCCGAGGCACAGCACTTGCTCGATCGCGCCGTGTTGCTAGACCCGAACTATGCTCACGCTCACGCATGGAAGGCATGTGTACTGGGCCAGATGTGGACTTATGGGTGGTGCGCGGATCGCGACGCCACTTTCCAGCAGGTGGCTGCGGAGTTGGAGACCGCGCTGGCGCTCGATGACAACGATAGCGACGTGCACCGGATCCTCGCCGCGCTGAACCTGGCGCGCGAGGATCATGACAAGGCCGCTTACCATCAGGAGCGGGCGCTCGCGCTTAACCCCAACTACGACCTTGTTGTGGTGCAGCAGGGCGAACTTCTAACGTGGCTGGGACGGCCGGACGAGGGTATCGACTGGATCAAGAAGGCGATGCGCCTCAACCCGTACCACCCGGAGCGTTTCTGGAACCACCTCGGGCGCGCCTGCTATTGCGCCGAGAAATACGCGGAAGCAGCCGAGGCCTTTTCGCGGATCACACGACCTGACCACACCCACGATGCCTTCCTCGCAGCCACGTTCGCGCAGATGGGGAACGCGGTCGCGGCTACAGCGCACGCGGCAGAGGTTCTGAAGCGGGAGCCGAAATTCTCGGTGGCCGTCTACCTCACCACCCAGCACTACAAGCGCGACGTGGACCGCAAGCGCCACGAGGTTGGCCTCCTCCTGGCGGGCCTCCCAGCCTGAGGAGCGTTTCTTCCTTCTTGGTGGGGGCAGGAGTCGGGGGCAAACGGTCTCGTTCGCACTAGCGCCTTCACCTGCCGCCGGCGCCGGCGGGAATCATCGGCCCATAGTAGGCGCCCCAGTGGCCCCACACATTGCCGTTCTCGTGCCCGCTGAAATTGGCTCCCGGATCGGCTGACACGACAGCGTCCCTGTACGTGGTACGGGGCTTGACGTTGGACCCGTGGCGAACTGTGTGGGCAAATGCGCAGGTGCTGGAGAGCGCGAACGCGGTGGCGAGTGCGATTGCCGTAAGTTTCATGGTTGTCTCCTTTGTTCTCTAGGTAAGAGACAACCGCGACGTCACCAATAAAATCTTTGTCAGCGGCCGACTTGGCCGGCAGCGCCTAGGCGTTTCCGCTCCGAAACCGACCAGGGCCTAACTCTGCTCCGGGGAATGCTCGATCGCCAATAAGTAAGCGATCCTGACATTGTAGCCGGCTAACCCTGCCGGTGCGCCGCCATCTGGACATTGCGATTGTTCGAGGTGAAGTATCCCTGGTGTCGCTCTGAGGAACAGGCCATTGGCACGCAAGCGACGTAGATCCGGTAATGCGGGTGGATCGCGGAAGGGCCCGACCGGAGAACCGGCGCGGCCTGCGCCGGACGAACCTGTTCCTGACAAAGGCAAAGCTAAGGTTTTCTCAAGAACCCTGATCGGGATTGCGGGCGCGGCGCTGATCGTCGTTGCCGCCGGGTTTGCCTTCTACCTACGTCCTCGGAGTACAGACGCACCGCCGCAACACAAATTCGTCGGCAGTCTCGCCTGCGCTGGCTGTCACCAAGCGGAAGCCAAATTGTGGGAAACATCGCAGCACAAGGCTGCGATGCAGCACGCAACCAACCGAACCGTACTTGGCGATTTCAACGACGCGAGCTTTGAATACTGGAGCGTACATTCGCGATTTTTCCGCGACGGCGAGAAATTCTTGGTCGAGACCGATGGACCGGACGGCAAACTTGCCACCTTTGAGGTGAAATTCACCTTCGGTGTCGATCCGCTCCAGCAATATCTCGTCGAATTTCCTAACGGTCGGATACAGGCGCTATCGATCGCCTGGGACACGAGGCCAAAGGAGGCAGGCGGCCAGCGCTGGTTCCATCTCTATCCGAACGAAGAGATCAAGCACGACGACGTCCTGCACTGGACGAAGTTGAACCAGAACTGGAACTTCATGTGCGCGGAATGCCATTCGACCGGTGTGCGCAAGAACTATGACCCCACGACAGATCACTTCGCCACGACTTGGGCCGAGATCAGCGTGGGCTGTGAAGCCTGCCATGGACAGGGCTCGTCTCACCTTGCCTGGGCGCGCGATCAAAAAAGCTGGTGGCCGTTCGGCAAACGGGACGAGGCGAACAAAGGCTTGCTTGTTCGTTTCGACGAACGTCGCGGCGTGACGTGGGGGATCGACCCGCAAACCGGCACGGCACGTCGCGGCGCAGTTCCGCTCCCGTTACGCAAGGAAGTCGAGACCTGCGGATTGTGTCACGCACGCCGCGCCGGCTTCCACGAGGATTGGATCCCCGGACAATGGCTGTCGCAAACGCATATCGTCGAGACGCTTTCGCGCAACACCTATCATGCCGACGGTCAAATGCGCGATGTGGAGGAGGCGTACAATTACGCACCATTCAAACAGAGCAGGATGTTTGCCGCAGGCGTCACCTGCAGCGATTGTCATGAGCCGCATGGCGCGAAACTGCGAATCGCGGGCGAAGGTGTATGCCTGCAGTGCCATGCGTCCGACAAATATGCCGATGTCGCGCATCGCCACCATGCAAACGTCGAACCGGCTCCTTCGTGTATTTCCTGCCACATGCCGCAGCGGACCTACATGGTGGTCGATTCCCGCCACGATCACAGCTTCCGCATTCCAAGACCCGATCTTTCCGCAAAGCTGGGGACGCCGAACGCCTGCAACGATTGCCATGTGGAGAAGGACCCGCAATGGGCAGCCAAAGCAATCGACGACTGGTTCGGATCCAGCCGCAAGGGCTTCCAGACGTATGCTGCCGCGTTCCACGCCTCGCGCACGGACCAGGCCGATGCCGCGGCCTTGCTTGAGGTGCTAGCGGCCGATGCAAATTCGCCGGCGATTGCGCGGGCGAGTGCTCTTGCCGAACTGGCGCCGCGCGTCACGACTGCGAACATTGGTGTCGCCCGTCGCGCACTCAGCGATCCCGACCCGATGGTAAGGATCGCCGCACTCGACATGCTGAACTTTGTCCCGGCCGGCCAGATCTGGCCGTGGGTTTCGCCGCTCCTTGCCGATCCCGTGCGTGGGGTGCGCATCCGGGCAGCCTCGCTGCTTGCGGCCGTTCCAACCACAAGCCAGCCGCCACCTGACCGCGGGAGCTTCGAGCGGGCTGCGACCGAATTTGTCGACGCGCAGCGCGCCAATGCGGATCGTCCGGAAGCCCGCGCGGCGTTGGGCCGGTTTCTTGCCCGGCGCGGGCAAAACGCCGCTGCTGAAGCCGAGTACAGCACGGCGCTGCAACTCGACCCTTCATATCTTCCGGCCTCGATCAATCTGGCTGACCTCTATCGCCAGCTTGGTCGCGACAGTGACGGCGAAGCCGTGCTTCGGAGGGCGATGGCAGTCTCGCCGCGCGAAGCTGCGGCGCACCACGCGCTCGGTCTGACGCTGACGAGGCTCAAGAAGCCGGACGCGGCGCTTGCCGAGCTGCGGCAGGCAACGGAACTTGCGCCTGATAACGCGCGATATGCCTACGTTTACGCCGTGGCGCTGAACTCGGGCGGCCAAGGCGCGAAGGCTGTCGCCACGTTGAAGGAAGGTTTGGCGCGCCATCCCGCCGATCGCGATATGCTGTCTGCATTGGTCGCATTCCTGCGTGCAGGCGGGGATTTAAGCTCCGCGCTCGTCTATGCAGAGAAGCTGGCTTCGATCGCGCCTGACGATCGGAATGTCGCGGCGCTAGTCCAGCAACTGCGAGGAGCGTTGCCGAAATAGTTGTCGGACGCAAAGACAAGCCGCTCCGATCGGTGCAGTGATAGTTTCTAACCTCATTCCGAGTGCCGGCCCCCGGATGCAACTTTCAGCCTAGATACGCAGTGCCAGCCGACGTAGGTAGGCGACTGAAGAATTTGTGCCACGGACAGAGCGACCCGACTGTGTAGAAAGCGTCACATTGCTCGCAAAAATGCGGGGTCCAGCGAAAACCTTCCGGATAAGTCGATCCTTCGTATTGCCCTTTCACACGGATTTCGTCCCTGTGTGCTCGGGCTGGGAGATTTCGCTGCGATGCGTGGACGGCTTGGATTTTGGCTGCTGGTTGCCTGCATTTTGCTTCCATGGACAAACGTTGTAAACGCGGACTGCGTTGATCCGATGCAGCTCGCGCAGTCGACCGTCAGCATTGCCCGGTATTTTGACGAGGGCGAGCCAACCCCGCGCGCCGATATTGCGGGTATCAAAGGCACCGCGTGGTTTCTATCACCGACCTCAATCGTGACCGCCGAACATGTTTCGGCAGCGATGATGTTAACGGCCCAGGACTGGAAGACACTCCAGATCGAGAGCGGCGATGGAAGCCGGTCGATCAAAGCGCGTATCCGGCACGTGGCCGGGGCGGAACCGGAAAAGCTGGCCGTTATCGAATTGCAGGATCCCGTCGAACACGTGCGCGTCGTCGGGATTCGACGAGAACCGTTGTTGCCGGAAGAGCAGGTCACGACGATCACCTATCCGGCCGGACGTCCGCATCCCGTGGCAGGACATTTCGTGCGGATGGGAGATGCAGGCAAACTTACGGGGATGGCGCTCCTGGAATTCTATGAAGGCGAGAACCGCCTGATCGTCGATCATGGCGCTTCGGGAGCTCCGGTACTCGATTGCCAGGGTCGCGTTGCCGCAGTCGTCAGCAACGTGTTTACACAGAGCATCCAATTTCCCTCACGCGAGATACGCATCTCGACTGCATGGGGGATGCCCAACGTCGTATCGGTGCCGCTTCAGGCGCTCGACGATCTTTCTCAGGCCAACTGAAGCGCTGGAATCCGCCGAGCATCGTTCAGGCTCCGAGAGGGACTCCAGGGCATGAACAGTATCGGGCGAATTGCGGCTTCGGTGCGCGGTGATCAGGGTGAATCGGGGGGAGCGCCTTCAACGGCAAACGACATCTTACGATAAGCTTGCCGCCGCTACTGGCTGATGACGTTGCTGACGTCGTGCCAGACTTGATCCTTCAGCGCGATCAACGCCGGCGCCGGTATCGTAGCCGGCGGCTCTGTTCTCCTGACGCCAGCGATAACCAAAGTGGCGAGATGAATCTCTCCGTCGGTATAGTAGGGATCGCCCCCGCCGTTTCGACCAAACAGCGTCGGACCGATTCCAGATATCTGGAAGAAGTTCAACACCATTCCAGCATCACGCAAATCCCGCATCAGCAGGTCGCGCTCGGCGTCGATATTGGCTGCAATGTGGTGGGTCACTTGCCCGGTGTCGTGGCTCAGCCCGACCCCGCGGTCGAACGTTACTGAGCCGAGCCAAACCGGACGACCGTCAGTCCCCTTGTCCAGAGCTTGCCAGAGTCGGACATGATGTCGTCGGTCGGCGCTTCTGCCGTCGGGTTTCTCGAAGGCGAGCTGCTCCTTTTTCCCTTCGTAGTAGAGCGGGCTGACGGGCGCATCATGGTATGGCCGGTCAAGTATAACGCTGCCAACGATCTCGACGCTTGTCCGCAGCGTAATCGGATCAGCTGGAAACCAGCCCGCCGCGTGCATGGCAGGCAGGACGTCTTCCTTGCCGCCAACGAGTCCGACATTGAGAGGGTCACCCGGGATGCCGCTCCCGGTGCGAGTCACCATCGGCAACGAAGCAAGGCCTGGTTCGTGCTCGTGATGGCTCCACAACGCGGGCAGCAACAGGTAGGTGAGCACAAGGTAGGCAAAGAGCACGCCGGCAAGAACCTTCCACCATCGTCCGCGTCCTGCAATCTGCTTCATGCGCTGCCACCAGCCCGCGCCACACAGCCGCGCGGCATCAGCAAATGTGGTTGATGCAATCCCGGTAGACGTACTGGCACGCGAAGGACGGAATCCGGTAGCTCGGCCGGCCATTTCAGGCCATCCAGGGTCAAATTTTGCGTGCGCATCTTTGCCTTTCGTCGGTGGGGCGCCCGTTCTCGGGCGCCCCACCGACGTCGCATCGGTTTGTTACGAGAGCCTAGTCGCTCGCTCCGTGGGAGTTGGCCTTTTTAACCTCGTCCAGCACCTGGCTGAGGTTGTAGCTCTCCGGCGCCTGCAACGGCGGATACTTTTCGTAGGTCGTCAGGTGCTGCAGCCAAAGCTGCTGGCCGATCGGGAGCAGGTTCCAGTCGTACAGGAACGCTGTCGTCGGACCACCGAGCGCGCCACCCAGAGACATGGCCGACTTCTGGTCGATGCCGACGTTCTGTTCGAACGGATCACGCTTGATGTTCTGCACAAGCGTGAAATGGAACGGAACGAGAGGCATGATCCAGCCAGCCGGACCGGGCTGCGACATCGTGTAGTACATCTTCCAGTTCTTGTAGCGTACTGCGGACGGCGTCGATCCGGAGAAATAGAAGAAGTGGTCACGTGCCGACTTCTCGGACTTGGCTTCGAGGTAGTCACGTTGATCGAAGCCATCGAGAGTCGTCTTGACGATGCCGGGGTACCTGCCGGCCTCGATCTGTTGCTTCAATTCGTCGCCCTTGGGGCCGCCCGCGATGTCTACAAGAGTTGGCACCCAGTCAAGCGCTGCGAAGAGCTGGTTCTTCACCGTGCCCGGCTTGATGTGTCCCGGCCATTTGATCACCATCGGTGCCCGGTAGCCGCCTTCCCAGGATTCGCCTTTCTGACCCTTGAACGGGGTCACGCCGCCGTCCGGGAACGAGATTGCCTCGGCGCCATTGTCGGTGGTGAACACCACGATGGTGTTGTTGGCCTGGCCCATGTCGTCGAGCTTCTTCAGCACAAGACCGATGTTGTCGTCGAGCTGCTTCATGCCGGCTTCATTGAGACCCCAATCCTTGCCGCCAGCCTCACCAAGCATCGCTTCGTATTTTGGCGGTAGCACGGTCGTAACGTGCATACGCGCCGGGTTGTACCAGACGAAGAACGGCTTGTTGGTCTTCTTCGGGTCGTTGCGGTCGAGGAAGTCGACCACCTTGGCGGAGATCTCCTCATCCACCGTCTTGGAGCGCTCCAGTGTCAGAGGTCCCTCATCGCTGCACGTCTGATTCTTGCCCGCGCCGTCGGCTGACTTGCACGCCAGGATATTGCGTGGCGGTGTGAGACAGACGGTCGTCTTGGGGTCAACCGCGCCGGGTACTTCCGGAATCCCTGGGATCGACGTGTTCTTGCACGGCGGCGCAACGGTCTGCTGCAGCGCTGTCTTGTTGATGTCGGGGAAGCTCACCCCCTGCATCGCGTCGAGGTGGTAGAGATAACCCCAATATTCCTGGAAGCCATGTGCCGTCGGCAACGCGTCGGTGTGGTCGCCAAGATGGTTCTTGCCAAACTCGCCGGTGGTGTAGCCGAGATCGAGCAGGAACTGGGCGAGCGCCGGGGTGCCGGGCCGCAAGTAAGAGGGACTGCCGGGCAGCTGCGGCGGGATCATGCCCGTGCGCAGCGGATACATCCCGGTGAAAAAGGCATTGCGGCCGGAGGTGCAGCTCTGCATGGCGACATAGTCGACAAACATCGCCCCTTCATTGCCGATGCGGTCGATATTGGGTGTCTCACCAACCATCAAGCCACGATGATAGATGCTCGGCTGCATCCAGCCGATGTCGTCGCCCATGATGAAGAGAATGTTGGGCTTGCTGGCTGGTCCGTTGGCTTGCGTCTGGGCGAAAGATGGTGAGTCGAGTGCGGGCACCATCATTGCCGTCAAAGCGGCGCAGATGAGTATGCTCTCGGCCGTTCTCTTGTCGATCTTCATGAATCCAGCTCCTTTTATTCAATCTTTGGTTCAATTGTTCTCAAGGTGCTTAGTGATGGCCTGCGTTGTGATGCTCCGAGGTGGCTTGCATCGCGGTGGCAATCGAGTTTTCGGCGGCAGCGCATTCCGGATCGCGCGTCGGATCGACATGGCAATCCCACACGTCAAATCGTGACTATGTTTCTTGGGCGCGATGGGGATTTGATCTACATCAAGGGTAAGAACAGAAGATAGGCCGCTGGTTCAGTTGCGTACGGCAATCGGTCCATGCGTGCGGCTCGACTTCGGGCCACAGCGCTGGCACATAGGAAGAGTAGGGACGAGAATTAAGCGTTTGATTTTGTTTTTCTTATTGAATAGGCGCGGCAGCGGCGAAGCGGAATCCCAGAGGCAGCGCGGGCCCGATTTCGGCGGATCCTGATGACATAGTTTGCCTTCATTCTCGGCGTGGTGAAGCATGCTGAATGATCGAGACAACATCCTGAGCGCTCCGCACGAAAAGGCGCTCAAGTTCGTTAGATCATGAGACGATCCAATCGAGTCAATATCGTGAACGAGGAAGCCTGCCAGTGAGGCGCGTACTTACTGCTTCCGCAACAAAACTGCTCTCAAAACCGTAAAACCTCAAAACAAAAACGGATTGACTGAAACGACGATCTTCCCATCCAGTGTCTGTTTCACCTTAAATTCTACCTCTTTTTCCGCAGTCACATCCGCAACGGTCACATACAATAGACCCACGCAAGTAACCTCTTGTGCCGCTCGATTCCTTGACTTCATGAGTATTGTATCGTCCAGCCTATAGACCGCGCTTTGTCTCGCTTTTTCCCAAATCGCTGATTTTTCAGCTTCCGTTTTCGTATCAGCCACCATTGCCGCGACCGAACTGGAATTTTTGACAGCGAAATTCACGAGTTTATTATTAGTATCATCCGAAACGATCTTAACTAACGAATTGCGGTTATCCAGAGAACCACACTCAGGTCCTGTGCTTCCACAACTGCTCAATAAAAGCGAAGCAGAAAAGCACCATAAAACTAACGACTGTTTGCTCACGATATCTTCCGACTCCCACCTTGCGGAACGACCACGCCTCGATTCTGCGCTCACATTGAAGGACAAGCGGCATCTGGCTTCGCGAAGGAACGGAAGCCGGATTTGAATACGAAATGGGGATGATCTCCAGAGGGCGTTGGTTTGAAGATACCGAAACAGGCGAGCTTTGGAGGTTAGTCCCGCCAGATTTTCCATTTAAAGGTTTGTGGGAACGCGTGGATGTTCAAACGGCCGGCTCGGCGTCAGACGTACGAGGATTTTGTCACGCCGGCTCGGCAGCACGAATACGATGGCGCTCGAGATATGGATGATGCGCGCGTCCGTTCGAGCTGGCCGGGTTGTCAGCTTTCCCTTGAGCAGCGCGGATCGCCCGCCGTCACGGAAGCATGCCTGAGGGCCCCAAGTCCCGGCATTGATCTGGATCAATCCTCTGGATCAGGCGCCAGTCGCGCTGCGGGCCTCATTCATTTCGTATGTCGCCTGTTGGGCCGGAAGCGGACTTTGAGCCCGATCGGCTTTCATTTTTCATTCGTGGCGCAAAGTGCTAGGCTTGGGGCACTGAACAAGCGTGGTCTTTCTGGGGCACCTGAGGCGGCGCGAGTTCATGCCGCGGCTATGCGTTACCGCGCGTCGCACGCAAGCCGGACTATTCCGTCGTCAGAAAAGCGATGGGCTTTTGTAATTGAGTCGATCCGATGCAAATGTGGGTCCGAACGCTCGTTGCGATTGTCCTAGCGCTCACTGGATTGAGCGCGATCTCCGAGCGAATGCGCGAACAAGGCGTGACCGACACTGAAATTCGTATCGGCAATCTCATGCCTTACAGTGGAAACTTGGAGGTCTTCGGGGCGATTGGGAAGGCCGAAGCAGCATATTTTGACATGATCAACGAGCGCGGCGGGATCGGCGGCCGAAAGGTACGCTTTATTTCATATGACGACAGATCCAATCCGATGGCCGCCCTGGAGCTTACGCGCCGTCTTATCGAGGAAGACAACGTCTTGTTGATGTTCGGCTCTTTCGGAACTCCGGGCAATTTTGCCGTTCGCAGCTACTTGAATGAAAAGCAAATCCCTCAACTGTTTATCGCCTCCGGAGACGATCATCTGAGCGATCCAACGTTGTTTCCGTGGACAATGGGTTGGCAGCCTTCGTTTCGGGAAGAGGGGCGAGTCTACGCCAACTACATACAGGCGACCTACCCCGGAAGGAGGATTGTCGCTCTTTGGCAGAACGATCAAGTCGGCCGAGAAATAGTCAAGGGGTTGGAAGACGGGCTCGGTAACGTCGCCCGTATGATCAGGATCGATATCGCCTACGATGTAGCAGATGAGCATCTGGACACGCACGTATCGATCTTGAAGCAATCAGGAGCCGAGATCTTTGTATTTGCAGGAGCGCCTGCAAACGCGGCGAAAGTAATCCGAATAGCCGCGGAGCTCAATTGGCACCCTGTGTTCATTTTGAGCCACATGGCTTCATCGATTGCGGTGGCGCTTGAGCCCGCTGGCTTAGAAAATGCCTCGGGGGCAATTACAGCCGCCTTCTTGAAGGATGCAAATGATCCAGCCTGGAAAGACGAACAAGCCACAAAGGACTGGCGGTCATTTTTTGAGAAATATGGTCGGGCCGGCGGAAAAGACGATGGTGCCGCCGTCTTCGGTTACGCGGCGGCCGAGACACTGGTGCAAGTACTCAAGCAGTGCGGCAATGACCTATCTCGCGAGAACGTCATGAAGCAAGCAGCGGCCCTCAAAGACTACCAGGGCTCCGTTTTGCTGCCTGGGATCAAAATCAGCACTGGACCTTGGAACTTTCGGCCGATCAAACACTTGCGATTAGTCCAATTCGACGGCCGGACGTGGCAACCAATCGGTGATGTCCTCGAAACGGCTTTCTCCAACGTCGACAGGTAGCTGCGCCCGGCGGAGAGGGGGCACTTCACTCAGAGCCGGAGCCGCCCTCCACAATCCGCTCATTGAGTTTTTGGTCGACGATCTGGACGGTGTGATCGATCTCGTCATTCGGCGCGCCTAGTTGATACGAAATCAATTTTACCAGCAGGTCGACCCGCTCGATGAAGGGGGCGCCATTGGCCACGGCCCGGGCTGCTGACGACGGCTTGAGAAGACCTTCCGCCGCTTTGGCGTATTTCTCGAAAGGCACCTGATCTTTCGCATCAGCGCCCAGGCGCCGAGCGATAGCGTCGACGTGCTCATAGATCGACTGCGAGAGTTCCAGATCATCGTGCACCGCGTCACGAATCGACTGCGGTTCGTGCGTCGTGATGCATCGATAATTTCCTGTCAAAAGCATCGACCATTTGGCCAGAGGGACGAACAGTGAATCGAAAACTCTGAGTTTTACCGGAACATCCTGGCCATCCAGTTTTGCCGCGTCGATGCCGGCCTCCAACTCTCGAAGCAGCGAGTTATGTGCGTCGTCGGCAAATGTCGCCGCCTTGAAGTTTGTCGGCAGGCCGACCTGAAGCACATTCGCCGGCTCTTCCGGCGGGCGGAACGCTTGTGGGTCGGGCGAGCAAAGCGTCACCACTCCCGGCTTGAAGCGTTCCCATACTTGAGCGTTCGTGTAGGCCTCCTCGAGGTCCATTTCTGCGAGCGCTGGAATTCGCTTTAGATACGGTAAAGGCGGCATGTTCATGATTGAAAGACACGGCAGCTTCGCCTCGGCGATTTTGACCATGAGCACCCGGATCGTATGGTTGGTATATTGCGGCTCCTGCATGGCGAGGCCGACCAAATCGTACCGGGAAAGATCAACGTCTGGGGGCGTGGTCGCGTCCAACTTTCCCCGCAAATCGCGGGAGAAGATCGAGCGGTGCGCAGGCTCGTCGCGCAGCTTGATGCGGACTTCCGTACCCTCGCGGTTAATGAGCTCTGCGGTCTTCTTGCGGCAAACCAGTGTCACGTTGTGACCCGCCATGAGCAGTTTTGTCGACAGCAACGAGCCGTACGAGGCTCCAAGGATTAGGATATTGCGTGCCACGGTTCCCCTCCCAGAGATTTTGCGTGAATTTCCCTTAAGGCCTAACCGAGTTGATATGTGTTGAATGAAGTGTGTGACCTCTCAGCCCTGAACCGTGAGTTTCAACTTGATCAGATTGGCGATGGCTTGTTGGCCTGCTCTCGTTGCTTCGTTCCGCATTCGATTGAAGCCGCTGAACTCTTGGGTCCAAGTATAGAAAACTTCATCGCCGGTCGGAAGGGGACCCGACGCCCATGTAGTCCATGAGTCAGATGGGCGTGTGTCGGAGCGCGCGCTGTTCACTAGCGAAACGTTGGGCCGATCCACCGTGTGCATCCCAATAGGAGGATGGGCGGCTGACGCTGCTGAAAACCCAGGCCGCACAACGGAGTAGCCCAGGTCCTCGAAATGGCCGTAGGGCAGGGTGAGGTTGAAGAAACGGAAGCGGTGATTATTGCGTTTGGCCTAGCTTTCGCAGTCTATGGTGCGTATAGGTAGGGCGTCGCAAGACGATGGCGCTGAACTTCAGTGCGGACCGCGGGCAGACCCGGGGGCAGTACCCGGCGCCTCCACCTTAGCAGCTTGAGCTTAAAGGTCTCATTTCGGTGAGATTGATTTTGTCGGAAGGCGAAATTCCAAAGCTGTTAAGGCGGGGGCGAACCAGGATCGATGGTCGCGAAGAAGCTATGAACTGTGCTCGGCATGATACCGCCGTTATCGGGTCAAAAACCTAAATGCAAACGATAACGTTGCATTGAACGAAGTGCGCCTCGCGGCGTAACCGTTCGGGGTAGGTCCACCTAGCAACAGAACGGCCATTGCCGCGTCAGCCTTCGGGCTGACGCGGCTCTATTTTAATTGATCTGGGACGGTGGTCTACTATCCCATTCCCCCGCCGCCGGGTGTCAGAACGCGCAGTAGATCGCCTCGCCGCAAGGACAAGTCGACTGCGGCAGATGGTAACTTTCTTTCTGTGTCGGTGTTCGGGTTGAGAACAAATGCCCCGCAGAGCCCTTCTCCGCCGCCCGCGAAGCCTTGTGCCGGGTTGACCTGACGGGCCGAGGAGAGGCTTACCCGGATGTCGTCGGCGAGGACGCGATAGTCGCGCACGACGCCATCGCCGCCTTTCATACGTCCCGTGCCTCCGGAGCCTTCACGCAGCGAATAGCGCTCGACGCGGAGTGGATAAGCATTTTCAAGCGCTTCTATTGGCAGATTGGCGGCGCCTGAGGCATGGACCCTTACTGAGTCGAGGCCGGGTCGGCGAACCCGAGCGCCAGATCCGCCCGCGATTGTTTCGTAGTCGACGAAAAAGGTCCCGTGTTTGGCGTCGGGTCCGGCAAAAACGACGAGGTGATGCGGGCCGCTGTCCGCCATGGCTCCTTCCGAAATCGCCTGCGACAGCGCGGCCACAATCAGATCGCCCAAGACGCCGCAGGTGATGGAGCGCGTTCCAACGGCAGCCGGGGGCACCGGGTCGGTCAGCGTGCCCGGACGCGTGATCACGTCGATCGAGTCAAAATAGCCCGAATTGGAGGGGACATCGGGATCGAGCATGGATTTGGTGATCGCATAGACGGTGGCCAGCACGGCCTTACGCGGGACGTTGCGGCTGGTGGCGAGCAACTGCGGGGCGCAGTCGGAAAAATCGAAGCGGAGCCGACCGCCGGTAACCGAAAGACGCAAATTCAGTCGCGCGTCGGGATCGTCGCCCGTCTTCTCCAGCACCGCTTCGCTCTCGTAGCTGCCGGCGGGCAGGTCTTGCACTGCAGCGGCGAAGCGGCGACCGGTCGTCTCAAGGAAATTGCTGATACAGGCGTCGACTGCAGCGATACCATAGCGGGCAAAGAGTTCACCGACACGCTCCGTGCCGACACGGCAAGCTGCGAACTGCGCCTGAAGATCGCCCTGGCGTTCGTCAGGGGTCCGGCTATTGAGCCGAACGATGTCGACGATATCATCGACGATTACACCAGCCCGGGCGATCTGAACCATGGGAAGGCGGATGCCTTCCTGGAAGATGGTCGCACACAAGGTGGATTCCGAGCCCGAAACCATGCCGCCAACATCGGCGTGATGGGCGATGTTGGCGACAAAAGCGACCACCCCTCCCTCAACGAACACGGGGGCGATAATGTTGATATCCGGCAGGTGCGTTCCGCCCCCGCTATAGGGATCGTTGGCAAGGAACATGTCGCCCGGTTGAATGCGCTCGAGGGGATATTTTTCGCGCAACGCTTCGACGGCGCCGATCATCGAGCCGAGATGCAATGGGACCCGGTTGGCTTGTGCGATCACGTTGCCGGCGGAATCGAAGATCGCGGAGGAACAATCCCAGCGCTCTTTGATGTTCGGCGAAAATGCCAGCGCGATCAGCGTGGCGCCCATTTCTTCCGAGGCAAGCGTCAGGGAGCGGGCAACAACTTCGGTAAGAATTGGATCAGCCTGCATCATGAAGCCTCGCGGCTAAGCAGCAGATTTGCCATTCGATCCACGGTTACGCTCCAGCCCGGCGGCACGATCGTGGTCGTATCCATTTGCTCGATCACTGCGGGTCCTTCGATGCGAGAAGCAGATGGAATCGCATCACGTTGATATATCGGCGTTTCGACGAAGCCTGTGGTGGCAAACCAAACCCGGCGGGAGGCGGGTGCCGGTCGCGTGACTTCGGGTAGCGCCTCCGGGTGTGGTTTCGGCCGGGCGAGGCGTGCCGTCAGACGAGCCGTGACAATTTCGATAGCTCTTGCCGGCATCGCATAGCCGAACCGCCTTTGATGCTCGGCATGGAATGCCGCAATCACAGCCGCCAGCGTGTTGACGTCGTCATCCAACGGCACACTCAATTCCGAACTCTGGCCGAGGTATCGCAATTCCAGAACACGGTGGAATTCCAACAGAGCCGGATCGAGCTCCTCCTTGGTAGCCCAGGCGGCGGCACGGCGATCAAGCTCAGCGAGCGCGGTTTTCACGGCATTCCAACCGTCCGGGTTGGCGTCGGTTAGGCAAGTCAATCCGAAGTCGGAGCGAATATCGGCGGCGAGAAGCCCGATTGCCGACATCAAGCCAGGGTGTAGCGGTACGATAACGCGTCGCATTTCCATGGCTTCGGCGACTTCCGCGGCATGCAGGGGGCCGCCTCCGCCAAATGCAAACAAGGCGTAACCGCGCGGGTCTTCGCCACGCTCGACCGAAATCAAGCGCACCGCCCCGGTAATACCAATGGTCGCGATCTGCAAAATGCCAGCCGCAGCGCGTTCCAAATCCACGCCCAACACAGAGCCCATGTCGCGCTCGATCGCCGCGCCTGACGCAGCGGAGTCAACCGGCATTCGTCCGTTGAGCAAAGCGACCGGATTGAGGCGGCCCAACACCATATTAGCGTCTGTTAGCGTCGCGCGAAGTCCGCCACGGCCGTAGCATGCCGGTCCGGGGTGGGCGCCGGCGCTTTCCGGACCAACCTTGGGCAGACCTCCCGCATCGACCCAGGCGATGCTGCCCCCACCGGCGCCGATCGTATGCAGGTCGAGGCTGGCCGAGCGCACCGGCAGACCGCCGATGTCACGCTGATTGGTGCTTGCCGGCTTGCCGTCGCGGACCAGACAGACGTCGGTACTGGTGCCGCCGATATCCATGGTGATGATATCTGATACGCCGCATGCCCGCGCAACATCGACAGCTCCGACAACGCCGCCCGCGGGACCTGAAAAGAAAGTGTTGATCGGTACCTGGCGCAAAGTCGCTGGAGAAATCAGCCCGCCGTTCGATTGAATAACGTAGGGCAACTTGGCCACGCCCCGTTGTTTCACGCCATCGCTGAAACGCCGAAGATAGCTGTCCATGATTGCCAGCAATGAAGCGTTGACGGTCGTGGTGGCAAAACGCTCATATTCGCGGAATTCCGGACTGACGTCGCTCGATAGGCAAACCAGTGCTTCGGGATAGCGGGAGCGAATAATCTCGAGTGCCCGGCGCTCATGAGCAGGGTTGCGATAGGAATGCAGGAAACATACGGCGAAAGCATCAAAACCGCTTGGTGATGCGCCAAGAGCCGTACTCAGCGCGGCGTCATCGAGCGGCGTTACGATGGCTCCGGACTCATCGAGCCGTTCGCTGACGGAGATCCGGTCTTCTCTTTTGACTGGCAGCCTCGGTTTGCCTATCTCGAGGTTATAAAGGTGCGGTCGGCGTTGTCTGGCCAGTTCAAGAACGTCGCTGAAACCCGAAGTCGTCAACATCATGACGCGG
>Ga0210391_10000629_pt1 | contig 35545 bp, 24 predicted proteins | sample IncBWC12OmetaG_FD_160573 | JGI IMG/M metagenome (GOLD analysis project Ga0210391, IMG submission 160573) | Forest soil microbial communities from Barre Woods Harvard Forest LTER site, Petersham, Massachusetts, United States - Inc-BW-C-12-O ...
TTGCTCGCCGCATGCGAGCGGGCGAACTTTCCTTTGCAGGAGGCAACGCTCGGAGAATTCACGGCCAAGGACATTGCTTTCCTCGAAGAGATCGCCGAGACGATTCTCCCGGCGACGAAGACTCCCGGTGCAAAGGCCGTGAAAACCGGCGCCTTCATGGCGCTCATGGTCACGGACAGCTACCGGCCGGCCGAGCAGAGGACCTTTCGCGAAGGCATGCGGAAGGTGGACGATGCGATGAGGAAGGCGAATGGCCTATCGTTCATGGAGGCGACACCGCCGCAGCGGTCCGCAGTGCTCACCGTGCTAGATCGCGAGCAGAAGCGCGTGATGGACGCGCGCGAAGCAGCGGCGCCTCCAGGGGAGGCGCTTGCCGGCCCGCCGGCGCACTACTTCCGGATGATGAAGGAGCTGGCGCTGCTCGGGTACTTCACGTCCGAGGTCGGCTGCACGCAGGCGTTGCGCTATGTCGAATCGCCGGGCCGCTTCGATCCTTGCATTCCATATACGCCGGGCGAGCCTGCCTGGACGGATCATGCCTGATGTTGCAAAAAAACCTGATGCTCTACGTGTGCAGCCTGACGATTGCGGCCGCGTGCGCGACCTATTCGAGGAGCGCGTCTTCCCAAGAGAGCGCCGCCCAGCCCAAGCCCGAGGACACCGAACAATGGGAACCGGTTCCACCCAAGGTATTGCCCGGTGCAAGCGACGGCGCGGCTCCGTCCGATGCCATCGTTCTATTCGACGGCCGGAACTTGGATGAATGGGTCATGACCAATGATCGCTCGCCGGCTCGCTGGCACGTCGAGATAGGTGCGATGGTGGTCGACAAGGCGGTTGGAAATATCGAGACGAAGCGCCTGTTCAGGAATTATCAGTTGCATCTCGAGTACCGCATCCCGGCCGATATCACCGGCGAAGGTCAGCTGCGCGGCAACAGCGGGCTGTTCCTCGCCTCAACGGGCCCCAACGACATGGGGTACGAGGTACAGATTCTCGACTCCTGGGAAAACCGGACGTATGTGAACGGCCAGGCGGCGAGCATCTATAAACAGAGCGCGCCGCTGGTGAACTCATCCCGCAAACCGGGAGAGTGGCAGAGCTACGATGTGGTGTGGACGGCGCCCGTCTTCCACACCGACGGAACGTTGGACACGCCCGCGTTCGTGACGGTGTTTCACAACGGCGTGCTCGTCCAGAATCATTTCCGTTTGTTGGGCGAGACCCTTTATATCGGCAAGCCCGTCTACCGGAAGTACGATCGCGCGGCGATCAAACTGCAGGCGCACCACGATCCCAGTGCGCCCATCAGCTTCCGAAACATCTGGATCCGAGAGCTCTAGGCATCGAAGCGGCGCCTAGATCGCCCAACCGGCGCGATATTCGCGGGTCAGGTGTTGGTTGGCGTCGGCAATGTTGGTGATGAGCCCGCGCTCGCCGTCATATAGTATTTTCTTTCCCTGCCCGGTACGCAGCGCGACCACGCCGAGCAGCATGGTCTCGGTGAGCTGCGCCGCATACTCGATCGGAGAACTCGCCTTTGCCTCGCCGCGGATCGCCTTGGCCCAGTTGAGTTCGTGACTCCACGCAATCCGCGACATGCTCTTGGGAGTGGCCGCCGCCGCCTCGGCCAGCGTCTGCGGATACAACCGCGGATTGGCGCCGTAGGTGTCGTGCAGAAGAATGCCCTTCTCGCCGATGAAGATCACACCGCCTTCGCTCTTGAGCTCGACGTCATCCGGCAGAATGTCCGGGCGCGGCGGATAAATTCCGCCGTCGAACCAGGATAGTTTCACGGGCGGCTGCGTGCCGCGGGCGTCGAATCGATAGTGCACGCAGGTCGACAGCGGATACGACACCAGTATGTTCTGCGTCATGCCCCAGGGAGTCGAAGTGGCCTCGATGCTCGAGGGGTATGTGAGGCCCAATGCCCAAAAGGGATGATCGATGAGATGGGCCCCCATATCACCCAGCGCTCCCGAGCCGAAATCAAGCCAGCCGCGCCAGTTGAAAGGATGGTAGATGGGATGATAGGGGACATCGTCCGCAATCGGCCCGAGAAACATGTTCCAGTCCAGTCCCGCGGGCGGCGCACCGCCGGCGCCCATCGCGGCGGCGAGCACATCCTGTACATGACGGAACGTCCAGGGGTTGCCGAAACGGGTGCGCAATTCGGGCGCGCCTAAGCCGGTGGGACGTGGCAGTCCTTGCGGCCAGTAGACAACCGGCCGATTGGTCCAGACGTGAACCTCGTGGACCGGCCCGATGACGCCCGCCCCAATCCACTCGTTGATGAGACGCGCGCCTTCCCCCGAATGCCCTTGGTTTCCCATCTGAGTCACGAGCTTCGGATTGGCGAGCGCGCGCTCGCGCAAGGTCCGCGCCTCGTGCACGGTGGCCGTGAGCGGTTTTTGCACATAGACGTGCTTGCCCAGGTCCATCGCCGCCTTCGCGACCACCGCGTGTAGGTGGTCGGGGGTGGCGACAACGACCCCGTCGAGGCTCTTCTCTCTGGCCAGCATCTCGCGAAAATCGCCGTAGCGTCGCGCCTTGCTGAACTGCTCCTTGAGTTTCAGCCACTCGGGCCGTGGGTTGCCGTGATCATCGGTCAATCGATCGTTCACCAGGCGTTCGCTGTAGGCGAAATCCACATCGCAGACGGCGCCGATGTGCTCGGTTTGCGCGAGCACCATCGCATTTTGACATCCCATCCCGCCGAATCCGACGATGGCGACGTTCACGGTATCGCTGGGCGCGCGCGCGCCGCGCCCGAGTACGCGGCTCGGCACGATCAGTGGCGCGGCGATGGCCGCCATTGTGCCCAGCGTCGCAATGCCCGCATCCGCGACGAACTCGCGGCGGGTTAGGTCTTTCGAATTCGACATTTCACCGCTCCTGCCGAGGAGGTCTCCACTTGCCCTGGGCCACCGCCGGAACGAATTTATCCAAGCCGCGCGGCGGGAAGGTGAGCGTCTTGCCCTGTTCGGCGCTTTGATAGGCCGCCATCAAGAGTTTCACGACTTCCAGGCCGTCGTCGCAAGTCAACAACGGCTTTTCCTTGCCGAGAAACACGCGCACGAAATGCCGATCTTCGTTCTCATAGCCGTATGCCGCGGCTTCATTCGCGATAACCGGCATCAACCCTATCTCTGCGTTTTGCTTCTCGACGAGATCTTCGCCCTGTTTGCCGCGCACCGCGCGCGAGAAGAAGAGTTTCAAGCCGCTGTCGAGCGTGTTCCACGACATCGAGTATTCCGGCCCCAGGAGCTCGGCGGACAAGCGCAGACCGGGACCTACGAAGCTCCATGAGGTGGATGCCTCGCCGATCACCACCTGACCGTCATCGGTGGCGAACTCGAGCGTCACGCTGGCGAAATCCTCCGACGGACGCTTGCCGTAATCGACGCCGCGCCCGAACGTGCGCATCAGCTCCTTCCGGTAGTGAGGTTGGGTCCACTTGAGGCTTGCGATGTGCGCCGTGATGCGCACCGGCCGCACCGAAGACAATGCGGCACCCGGGCGGGTCAGTAAGTGCCGCACGAGCAACACCGAGTGGCACATCATGTCGTTGAGTACCCCGCCGCCCTGCAACTCGCCCCGCCAAAACCACGGCATATGCGGTCCGCTGTGCTCCTCGGAGGCGCGCGCAAGATACGGACGTCCGGCGGCCGCCGCTCCCCTGGCCCAAAGCAGGGCGTGGCCGGCCTGCACCTGAGGGGCGAATACCTGATTCTCCAGGTAGCCATGCGCGAGGCCAGACCGCTTGATCAGGCGAACGACGTGCGCAGCCTCGGCGACGGTGCGCGCGAGCGGCTTTTCGCACGCAATGCCGCGCAGGGTCCCGCGGCCTGACTCGAGCGCGTGGACGATCTCCTCGATGTTCTCCACCCGCTTGTGATTGGGCCCGGTCAGCCAGAGGGCGTCGATCGAGGGATCTGCGACCAGATCGCCGATCGAGGCGAAGGGTTTCGCTTCGCCGATGTCCAGATTCCGCGCAAGCGCAGCGGCGTCGGCGGCATGTTCGCGGTTCGGGCTCCATACGCCGCGTACGTCCGCGTCGCGAATTCCGCGGAACGCCTGCATGTGAAAGCGCGCGTTGAAGCCGCTGCCGATGAACCCAACCCCCAGACGCTGCTGGGGGTGATTATTCTGTTTGTGACGCATACTTGAGGCTCACCCGCGAACGACGCAGCAAAGTGTACCCGACAATGCCCGGACAGCACCTTGGCCGTTGTTTCGCCCGGGCAACACTTGAACGCGCCTCACTAACGACGCAATCGCGACTGCTCCACTGTCACGCCCATGACACAGTGCGCCTGGAGGCCCGTGCCAAACTATTCGACGCTAAATTGTAAATATTTGATTTGGAACGACTTCTCTTCTCCGTCGATTTTCTTTTCGCTTTTGTCGCGGATGGCATAGGCATTGCTATTCCATGATGGCGGCCCAAGGCGGTGGTGCCTATCGCTGACTTACCATCTCATTGGGATCAGACTGGTCGCGGCAGAGCTGCGATCGGACCAATAAACAATAGGTAAGCATCGCGAAGGAGGGAGTTTTGGCAGTCACGACAATAAATCACTCGCATTCAGCAGAGACCCCACGCAGCAGGAGAATTGAGATGAAATGGCTTACGTCAAAACGTCAGGTCAAGATGTTTTACGCCGTCGCAGCGCTCGTAACGACCTGTGGTGCCGCGATGGCTGCAACGGATTCCGAGCAATTCCAACGCTTCACCGACCCCAATCAATGGGGTGCCCCAGCCGGTAACCTGAATCAAACCCGCTATAGCTCGTTGAAAGACATCAACACCGGCAACGTTAAGGGCCTAAGCATGATTTGGGCGCAGTCCAGCGGCACCTTGCGCGGTCACGAAGGACAGCCCCTGGTCATCGAAAATGTCGCCGGCAAGCCGATGATGTTCATCGAGAGCGGCTGGCCGAACATTCTCCAGGGACTTGATTTGAGCGACCCGGATCATCCGATGCAGGTTTGGAATTACACCAAAACCAGCGGTCGGGACGAATCCGCGGTGCCGCGCGCCTGTTGCGACACGGTGAACCGCGGTATGTCGTATGCGGACGGCAAGCTTGTGTTCGGCACCCTGGATGGCTACGTCATTGCTCTGGACGCGGCGACCGGCAAGGAACTCTGGGTGGTCAAGCACGCCCACCCGGATCACGGCGAGACCATCACGCCGGCGCCGATCATCGCCAACGACAAGGTCATCATCGGCTTCGGCGGCGATGAGTTTGCCGCCCGCGGCCGGGTCACCGCCTACAACCTCGCCGACGGCAAGAAGGTCTGGGAGTGTCATTCCACCGGCACCGACAAGGATGTGTGCCTGACGCCCAATACCAACAAGAAGCACCCCGAGTACGGCACCGCGGGCAAGGACCTGGGAATCTCGACCTACGTGGGGGATGAATGGAAACGCGGCGGAGGAGCGGCCTGGGGCTGGTATGCGTACGATCCGGCGCTGCACCTGGTTTACTACGGCACCGGCAATCCCGGATTGTGGTCGCCGCAGTTCCGCTGCGCCGAACCGCTCACGCAGGCCAACTGCAACAGCGGCAAGTTCGACAACAAGTGGTCCATGAGCATCTTCGCCCGCAACGTCGATACCGGCGAGGCCGAATGGGTCTATCAAATGACCCCGTTCGACCAGTGGGACTATGACGGCATCAATGAAGTCGTGCTGGTCGACATCGATGTCGACGGCAAGACGCGCAAGTGTCTGGTGCACTTCGATCGCAACGGCTTTGCCTACGTATTCGACCGCACGGACGGTACGTTGCTGCGCGCCCACAAGTACGTCACGGTGAATTGGGCCGAGAAGGTCGACATGAAGACCGGGCGGCCCGTCAAAGTGCCGGAGCACTCTCCGCTCAAGGTGGGCGAGAACACGCAGGCGTGTCCGTCGGCGATGGGAGGCAAGGACCAGCAGCCGGTGGCAGTGGACCCGAGCGACGCGGCGAATTTCTATGTGCCGACCAACAACTGGTGCATGGAACTTGAACCGCAGCAGCGTTCGCACACCACGCAGGGAACGGTGTACGTGTTCGCCAACGTCTACATGTATCCCGAAAAGCCGGGCGTTACCGGCAAGTTCAAGAAATTCAATGTGGTGACCGGCAAGACCGAGTGGGAAATTCCCGATTCCTATCCGAATTGGGGCGGCGCACTGGTAACCGGCGGCGGTTTGGCTTTCTACGGCAGCTTGGGCGGCGACTTCCGCGCCGTCGATCGCGCGACCGGCAAGGTATTGTGGTCGAAGAAACTCGGCTCCGGCATCATCGGCAACCCGATCACTTATTCGGTGAAAGGCAAGCAGTATGTGTCGGTATGGTCGGGCATCGGCGGCTGGATCGGACTGCCGGTAACGGCGGGATTGGATCTGAACGACAAGTTCGGCGCCATCGGTGCCACCGCAATGACCAAGGCAGCCAACCTCAGCCACATTCCACAGGGCGGCACCCTGTACACGTTCAGGCTGGGCGATTAACTTCGAAATTGTCGAGAATTGCATTGATTAGGATGCCCGGTGACGCAAGTCACCGGGCATTTGTTTGCGTGAGGGGGGTTGGATTTGGTGCAACCTTCGATGCACCACCAAGTCCAAGTCCTTGCGAGGGCGGGGCGCGGAGCGTCCGGAGGAGATGCGATTGAACAAGCAGAATACTGGGCTATTCCCGTGGGTGGCTTTGGCCGCGGGCTTGCTGGCGGCAAGCGGCGCGGCCATGGGCGGCGAACTGAAATCCCTGACGGTGTGCGCCGATCCGGGAAACATGCCGCTGTCCAATCAGAAGGGTGAGGGATTCGAGAACAAGATCGCGCAAGTCATCGGCGCCGCCATGGGCACCGGCGTGCAGTACTACTGGCGGCCCTCCATCGAGCGCGGACTCATGCGCACCACATTGAGCGAGGGCAACTGCGATCTATGGATGGATATGGCGACCGATACGGAAGGTGCGATATTGCTCGCGCCACTGTACCGCTCCACTTTCGTCCTGGCTTACCGCAGCGATAAGGGCATCGCCATCAAGACCCTGGACGATCCCGCCCTGAAGAAGCTGCGCGTCGGCGTATTCCAGGTATCGGCGATCCGCCAGGCTCTGGCCGACCATCAGGTGGTTTCCAACACCGTCATTCATTACCTGAGCCACAATGCTGACATCGTGGCCGACAACCAACCTTCGTACCAGGTGCAGCAGGTTATTGACGGCGCCCTCGACGTTGCCGCGGCGTGGGGCCCCATGGCCGGCTACTACAAGGCGATGCTGCACGCTCCGTTGATCATTCAACCGGTCAACATGATGGAGGACAAGGTTCCAATGGAATTCGACATGGCGCTCGCGGTGCCGAGAGGGCGGCCGGATGTCAAGGCGGCCATCGAGCAGGCGCTCGATCAGCACAAGAGCGATATACATCAAATCTTGAGCGACTACGGCGTACCGCTGGTCAAGTGCGACGAGTGCTTGATCTCAGGGGACCTTCCCGCGCATGGACCTTACCAGCCCGCGAAGCCCGAGGTGCAGACGGCGGCCGTCGACGACAAGGCGCGTCGCGTCCGCATGGCGGAGCTCAAGAAATGGCTCGCCGAAGGGGCGGATCCGAACGAGGAGTTGAACAACGCCATCGTGGCCGATGACCTCGATCGAGTGCGCTATCTGGTGGGCCACGGAGCGAAGGTGCAAATGGTGGACAGGGAGGGCTATCCCCCCTTGGTCAATGCTGCGCGCTTCGGATTCACGACGGTGGCCGCATACCTGGTCGAGCACAAGGCGGACACGAACCAATCCGATCGCAGCGGCTGGACCCCGCTCATGTACGCTGTGTGGGGCGACCAGGCGGACCTGGCCGGTATGCTGCTGGCCCATGGGGCAAAGCTGGATTCGGCGGATAACGAGGGATTGACGCCGCTGGCCATTGCCGCGCAGAACGCAAAGCTCAAGGCGGCGCGCGTGCTGCTCGATGCCGGCGCCGACGTCAACGCACCGGTCGCAAAAGGCGGGTATACGCCGCTGATGCTGGCGGCGATTTCCGGCTCGCGCGAACTTGCCGGAACCCTGCTCCAGCATGGCGCCCAGGTGAACGCCGCGAATACCGGAGGCGTCACGGCGCTCATGATCGCGGCCGGCGGCAATCGCAGCGGCATCGTCGAGCTGCTGCTGCAGTCGGGCGCGGACGTGAATGCGCGCAGCGAGGACGGCCGAACCGCGCTCAGCATCGCGCAGGCCAACAACAGCGATGCCGTCGTCAAGATTTTGGAGCAGGCCGCGCACAGCGGCGCAGCGAAGTCGGGCTAAGAGGAGACACGCAGTGAGAAGAGGCGTTCTGATTGTGGGCATGATCACGGTATTTGCCGGCGTGACGGCGCTCTGCGGCTTGGGGAGGGTATGGGCGGACGCGCCGGCGTCGGTCGACTACACCAAAATCCTGCCGGCGGATCTGGTCAAGAACACGCCCAAGGGCAAGCTCGTGAATCCCTACAAGGACACGCAGGCCGATATCGTCGCCGAGGGCGGAAAGTTCCTGGCAAGCTATTCCTGCAGCGGCTGCCATGGCGGCGGAGGCGGGGGCGGGATGTGCCCGCCGCTGACCAACGACATCTGGGTCTACGGCGGAGATGACGACACATTATTTCGACTGGTCACCTTGGGGTCCGATGAACTGCAGAAGCTGGGCTACACCCGCATAGGGCGAGAGAACGTCGTCGGTCCCATGCCTCCTTTCGGTGCAATCATCAAGAATGCCGACGATTTGTGGAAAATCCTGGCTTTCGTGCGCTCCAAATACAACGGCGATCCGGCCTACAAGTTTGGGGCGCCGCCCGAAAGCGACTGATGCTGCACTGCAGATTGCACGATGGGACCAAAGGGGCCACGCTTTAATGCGGGGGGCGGCCGACTCTACTCGGGGGTGCGGCCATTGCGGCTTTGCGCGTTTGGCGGCAAGGTCGTTTGAGCATGGAAAAGCTAAAACGAAGAGGACGCCATGACGAATATGAACCTCGCCACGAGCCACGCGTCGCGCATTCTTCACGTCGTCCAGAACGGCCTTCAACCCGCCGGAATCGAACCGCATGTCACCCGCTCCTGGTATCGATGTCTGCGGGAGTACCGCATCGAGCCCTCCGCGCCCCGGCAGAGTACCGTGCTCAGTTCACAATCCCTCAAGGAACTGCAGCAGCGCATGGGAGAACTGCTTCCGGTCGCACGCGCGGAGATGGAAAGTCTTTACGAGCAGATCGCGGGCTCGGGATTCGCGGTCATCCTGTCCGATACCCAGGGCGTGGTGCTGACGACCATCACCGATCCGACATTGCAGCCCGAATTCCGCAAGGCCGGCTTATCGCTCGGCGCGCTGTGGGACGAGCGTCACGAGGGGACCAACGGCATCGGCACTTGCCTGGCAGAAGGCTGTCCCGTGACCGTGCACCGCGAGGAGCACTTCCGCGGATACAACCTGTCCCTCTCATGTTCGGGCGCGCCGATCCTGGATCCGCATGGCTCCATCATCGCGGTGCTCGATGCCTCGACTGCAAATTCGAGCGACAGCCGGCTGATCCAGCGTCATACGATGGCGCTCGTCAACATGTCGGCGCATCTGATATCCCGCTGGAACTTCCTGAACGAGTTCAGCCAGTCCTGGATCCTGCGATTTCACAGCCGCCCCGAATTCGTCGGCCTGTTGCATGAAGCGCTGATCGCCATCGACGGCGCCGGCAACGTACTGGCGGTCAATGAAAGCGCGCTGCTCCAGCTGGGCTGCTCGACGCGCAATTTGCTGGTCGGCGAGCCGATCGAGAGGTTCTTCCAGTTCGACTTCGCGACGCTGGAACGGCGCGCGCGATTCGAGCCCAGCACGATATGGCCGGTGCGGGACTTGGCGCATGGCCGGCGATTTTTCGCCATCGCGCGGGCGCCGCTTCGGCCGGCGTCGCGCACCCTGGAGTTGGCGGCACCCAGCGCCGCCGAAGGGACGCAACAGGCGCGCGCACAGCACCACGTCGGCGAAGATCCGCAAATGCGCAAGAACCTAACCTTCGGCAGGCAGCTGTTCGCGAAGCAGGTTCCGATTCTCCTGCAGGGGGCGACGGGGACCGGCAAGGAAGCCTTTGCCAAGGCCCTGCATCACAGCGGACTGTGGTACGACAAGCCGTTCGTCACCGTCAATTGCGCCGCCATACCGGAAAGCCTGATCGAGAGCGAGTTGTTCGGCTATACGCGCGGCGCGTTCACGGGCGCGGTGAAGGAGGGCCGGGTCGGAAAGATTCTTCAATCCAACGGCGGCACCTTGTTCCTCGATGAAATCGGCGATATGCCGCTGATGCTGCAGACCCGCTTGTTGCGGGTGATCGAGGAGCGCGAAATCGTTCCGCTCGGCAGCGATCAAGCCATTCCGGTCACCTTGCACGTGATCAGCGCCACGCATCGCGACATCCGCCAGATGATTCAGGAGGGTGAGTTTCGCGAGGACCTGTACTACCGCTTGAACGGCATCACGCTGCATCTGCCGCTATTGCGCGATCGCGCCGACAAGGCCGATCTGATCCGCACGCTGCTGCAGGAAGAGAATTCCGACCAGGACTCGATCGAGATCGCCGAAGACGCATTCCAAAGACTCTTGGACTACTCTTGGCCGGGCAACATCCGCCAGCTGCGGAACGCTTTGCGGACCGCATCCGCGCTGTGCCGCGATGGAACCATTCGGCTGTCGAACCTGCCGCAGGAAATTCTCCACACCGAAACCCGCGCGATCCCGCCGAGCGTGGAGGGAAGCGGAGAGGTGCCCGCGGCGAATCCACCGTCCGCCGCTCTGCGCGACGCCGAGTGCGCCGCGCTGCTGCGGGAACTCGAGAGAATGCACTGGAATATCAGCCGCACCGCGCAGGCGCTCGGAATCAGCCGCAACACTCTGTACCGCAAGATACACAAGCACAACATCGTGCTCGAGCAATGATCGAAACCTGGAGCGACGCCGCCCAGTCGGGCGGCGTCGCGACGTTGCTTGGTGTACCGGAGAACTAGCCCTTCAGAACTCCCGACAGCTTGGCCGCGTGGGTCGCCAGCGCATCCATGAGCGGCGGACTCAGACAGTCATAAGGCTCGAGGCCGAGCTCCTTGAGCCGGCTGCGCACCGCGCCCATGTTCGCCGGATTCGCACCCGCCTCGATGATCGAGGAGACGAAGGCCGCGAACCCGGGTGCCGCCCAACCCGACTCCGTCGACAGTTCGGGATGCACGAAGTCCAGGCCGAAAAATGCATGCTTGGTATTCTCGATGCGGCCGAACATATGCGTGCCGCACACCTTGCAGGCATGGCGCTGGATGGTCTTGCTCGGATCGACGATGCTCAACTTGTCGCCGTTCTGCGTGACCTTCACCTTGTCTTTGCCGACGACCGCGATCATCGAGAACAGCACGCCCTTGGGTCTCCAGCACTGCGTGCAGCCGCAGACGTGGTTGTGCGCTACCTGCGCGCCGATCGACACCTTGACCGGCCTATCCGTGCATTTGCAGGTCAAGGTTCCCCCTGCGAAATCCTTCGATCCCTGCTTGACGCCGTTGTCGACCGACGGATGAATTGAAACTGCCATGATTCCTCCTCCCACTAGTTTTCATATACAGCCGTTGCCACGGCAATTCGCTAATACTTGATCACGGACCGAATGACCTTACCTGCATGCATCAACTCGAAGGCATCGTTGATCTTGTCCAAAGGCAGCACTTCGCTGATCATTTCGTCGATCTTGATCTCGCCATCGAGGTAGCGATCCACGTAGCCCGGCAATTGCGAACGGCCTTTGACGCCGCCGAATGCCGAGCCGCGCCAGACGCGACCGGTTACCAATTGGAACGGACGAGTCGATATTTCCTGGCCCGCGCCGGCAACACCGATGATAACCGATTCGCCCCATCCCTTGTGACAACACTCCAGCGCCGAGCGCATCACGTGGACATTGCCGATGCACTCGAACGAGAAGTCGACGCCGCCGTTGGTCATGTCGACGATGACCTGCTGAACGGGCTTGTCGTAATCTTTGGGATTGACGTAGTCGGTCGCGCCCAGCGCCTTGGCCATGGTCCACTTGCTCGGGTTGAGATCGATGGCGATGATGCGCGAGGCCTTGGCCATGACCGCGCCCTGCACGACCGACAAGCCGATGCCGCCCAGGCCGAACACCGCGACGGTCGAGCCCGGAGTCACCTTCGCCGTATTGAGCACCGCCCCGATTCCGGTGGTGATGCCGCAACCGAGCAGGCACACCTTGTCGAGCGGTGCTTTGGGGTTGATCTTGGCGAGCGAGATCTCCGGCAGCACCGTGTATTCCGAAAAGGTGCTGGTGCCCATGTAGTGCAGAACGGGTTTGCCCTTGAAGGAAAATCTCGAGGTCCCGTCCGGCATCACACCCTTGCCCTGGGTAATGCGGATTCTCTGGCATAGGTTGGTCTTGCCGGACTTGCAGAACTCGCAGGTTCCGCACTCCGGGGTATACAGCGGAATCACGTGGTCGCCGGGTTTGACGCTGGTCACGCCGGTACCGACTTCCTGCACGATGCCGCCGCCTTCGTGACCCAGAATTACCGGGAATAATCCCTCCGGATCGGCGCCCGACAAGGTGAAGGCATCGGTGTGACACACACCGGTTGCGACGATGCGCACCAACACCTCGCCGGCCTTCGGGCCGGCCAGATCGACCTCTTCTATTTTCAGCGGTTTATCGGCTTCCCAGGCAACAGCCGCTCTCGTCTTCATTGATTTGAGCTCCTCATACCTCGACATTTCCGAGAGCAATTCGTGTATCGACAAGCAGCAAGCGTGCCAGCCGATCTCGAGCACACATTACGCTGACCGATCAATTACTTGCGATGCTGGAATTCAGGCAGCCGGGGGCCCGCTCTTCGCGGTGTTTCTGATCCGCCACAGTTTGTGCTTCAAAAATGTAGCAGGGCGCTCGGCCGGTCAAAATTTCGAGCGTGCCCGTCCGCTGCCGGCGAGCGTTGCCGCCTGTATCTAATCCAACACAGAGTGCGACACTTTTGATCCTCCGGCGTGACAGTGCTGTGCCGAGTTCCGCGGCTCGTCGCGCTCGAGATTTGCTCCAAAACCACAGTTGAGTGCGCAACCTTCGGGGCGTCGGCCTGCCGAGGCCCGTTGACGCGAAGCCGATGGTTCTGCGGCCCCGAGAATCGCTCTTCGTTGCGTCATTGGTACGTCTCTTGCACACAGTCTACTCAGGCTTCACCGGGTGCCTCGGCGTTGTCACGACAAAGAACTCGAAACGGAGGGGGGACTTCATGAATACGCGTACTAGGCTTTTGATTGCAGCCAGCGCAGCGATATCGATGATTCCAATGAGCAGAGCGGTTGCGGGCATCGACGTGACCGCAGGCGATTGGAAGATCGATTTTTCCGGCAACGTGAATGCGTTCTACGTGGGCTCGAGTTGCGATACTCCCACTTCGACCACCACCGTGACGGGCGGCCTGGCTTGCACCGGCGATAGTTCGACATCGGTTCGCAACGGCTTGTTGCCTGCGGCTCTGGTGTTCAGCGCTACCACGCGGCAAGCCGACTTTGACATCGACGTGACCATCGGATTTTATCCCGGCATCAACAGTGATCTCGGCGGCGGTGCTGTCAACGGTAGCGGCAATCCTTCCGCGCTGCAGTCCCCCGGCATCGATGCTCGCCAGGTGTATTTCACCTTTGGCGACGCCAGTTGGGGCACCGTGAAGTTGGGCCGCGACATCGGCCTCTTCGGCAAGGACGCCATCCTCGACGACATGACGCTGCTGGGCGTCGGTACGGCATTGGGCAATCCTGCACCGAGCAATACCAGTCTCGGCCGCATCGGCATCGGCTACATCTACACCGACTGGGAACCGCAGATTACCTACACGACGGCGAACTTCAATGGATTCAGCGCATCGGCCGGCGTTTTCCAGCCTCTGAACACGGGGGAATACACCTCGCATAATTCGCCGCAGTTTCAGGCCGGCGCGAGCTTCGTGTGGGGCGACCCGAAGACGGATTCGGTGACCGGCAAGGTATGGATCGACGTGGTGACGCAGGAACTGAAGGTGAATTCCGCGGCGGTCGCGGCGGATAATGCAGCGGACATTGCAACCAGTTTCCGTGGCACCGAGGTCGATGGCGGCGTGAAAGTCGATGTGGCCGGCTTCGAGGGAGTGCTGTACGGCTATACCGGCAAGGGTGTCGGCACGACGGGCCTGTTCGTTTTGGCGACCTCCGCCTCCGGCGACACGCGCAAGTCCGATGGCGGCTATGTTCAGGCAACGTATAAATTCGACAAGCTGAAAGTGGGTCTCAGCTACGGCATTTCGGATCTCAAGCCTGCCGACGATGAACAACCGGGTCAGATCAATGCAAATCCATTGCTGCTCAAGCGCAACGAGTCGGGCGTGGTGGGGTTGTATTACAGCCTGACCAAGAGCGTGACGTTGGTCGGTGAATACATCGATACCAAGTCGACCGCTCAGGGCGGGAATTCCGCGACAGAAAAAGACTACGCACTTGGAGGTATTGTTTTCTTCTGATCCCAACGCGGATCACGGTGCCATTTCGGCCATTCGAATCGGCGACGCAACGGTTGCGTCGCCGATTTTCTATCTCTGCCCGGCAGTCATTTTCTGCCAACCGGCCCGCGCGCGCTCGAGATTGAACTGCGGCTTATCCAGGAAGAATTCCAGCGAGGTGCCGCTTGAAAAACAATAGAGCTTGCCATCGTCGGGGTCTATCCAATTGAGCGAGCAGTCCGCCTTGATCCTTGCTCCTGCCGAGACTCCGAGCGGATCGAGACTGTCGAACTCGCCTTTCATCGGTCTCGGCGGCACGACCGCCTTCCAGATTCCGCCGCCGGGCGCGGCGCCGGCCGATGCGGGCTGAGCATGCGACGTCGAGCATGATCCGATCGCGGCCAATTCAATCGCGATGGCAGCCCAGCTTTTGATCCACCGTTCCATTTTCCCCAACCCGGTTCTATATGCTCCTGCGGACGGGTATTATCGCAAAAAAGAGAATCGCCAGTGAATGACGCTGCCGGGAAAGTGGGAAATTCCGCACGCAAGTGGCGTCGCGCCGCATTGCTTTTCCTCGCAGGAACCTTCGCCGGCTGCGTCCACTATCATGCGGCGCCGCTTGACTCCCAGCGCAGCGCCGATGAATTTGCGGCGCGCCGGCTCGACGATGAGCAATTGCGGGACAGGCTCGCCCCGCTGATGCCGGAAGCGGCGGCGGCGTGGCCGCCGCGCGAATGGAACCGCGCTCAGTTGCTCGCGGTTGCATTGACTCAGAATCCGCAACTCGCGGTGGCTCGGGCGCAGATCGCGGCCGTGCAATCGCACGAAATCTCCGCGGCGCAGGCGCCCAATCCCGATCTGATTCTGCAATCGGAATACGCGCGGCACGATGGCCATCCCTGGCTGTACGGCGTGGCCTTGGATTGGCTGTTGCGCTCCCCCGAGCGGCGCCGCTTGGAGATCGACATGGCGCGTCTCGACACGGGCAATGCACGCCTGCAGCTGATGGATCGGGCGTGGGCGGTGCGCAGCGCATTGGCGGCGGCACTGTCCGAGTGGGAGAGCGGACGTCGGCGCTTGGCGCTGCTTGGGTTGCTGGCGGCGGCGCAGGATCGCCTGCTCGAACTCGAGCGGCAAAGGGTGACGGCCGGAGAGGATGCGCCCGCGGAACTCGTATCGGCCGAGCAGTCGCGGATCCAGATCGAGCAAAGCCAGGCGGAACTGCGCCAGAGAATCGATGCCGCGCAATCCACCGCCGCGAACGCGCTGGGCCTGCCGCCGCAAGCACTGGACGATGTGGTGCTCGTGTGGACGGACTGGGGAGCGCCGCCGCCGGTGAAAGATGACGCTCGCCGCGAGGTGCGCGAGCAGGCGCTCCTGTCGCGGGCCGATCTCGGCGTTGCGATCGGTGAGTACGCGGCCGCGGAGGCGAAGCTCAAGCTGTCGATCGCAAGGCAATATCCGCAGTTCGTTCTCTCTCCGGGCTACTACTGGGATCATGGCATTGCCAAGTTTCCGTTCGATGTGGGCTTCACGCTGCCCTTCAACGGCAACAGAGGCGAGATCGCCGAGGCGCGTGCCGGCCGCGAGCTGGCCGGGCAGCGCCTGCTCGCGCTGCAAGCCGACATCTACGGCGACATCGCGGCGGCGGAGCGAGCCGAGCAGATCGCCCGGGCGAGCGCCGATGCGGCGGAACGCCGGCTGGAGGCGGCCCGGCGCCAACAGGGGGCGGCCGATTTGGGTTTGAAGCTCGGCGCGGTCGACGCGGAGGAGTCGTTGAGCGCGGCCATTCTCACCATGCGGGCCGAGCTCGAGACGCTCGAGGCGCGCGCCCGATTACAGGAATCGCGCAACAATTTGGAGGACGTGCTGCACGCGCCCCTGTCCGGCCCGGAGTTGGCTCTGGCGAAATCCATGTCGTTGATCGCCTCCGGAGGGGCTTTGTGAAGCCGCGGGCCCGGTCTGCGCCGTTCGCTTGCTGCGCGATGCTCAGCATGGCGCTCACCGCGACGACCGCCAGCGCGGCGAGCCCCAACGCGGCGAGCCCCAACGCGGCGAGCCCCAACGCGGCGGGTGCCGATGACGCGCAGTCCGGTCTGAACGCCGAGCAGTTGCGCGCGGTAGGCATCCAGGTTGCGCACCCCATCGCGGCGAAGGCGCCGGAGCGCATCGAGGCGCTGGGCCGGGTACTGGATGCGACCGTTCTGATCTCCGACATGGGTGAATCGACTGTCGCGGCCGCCGCGGAACAGGCCGCATCGGCGGAACTCGAGCGATTACGCGCGTTGCATGCCGGCGGTGCCGCGGCGTCGCTCAAGATGATCGAGGCGGCGCAATCGGAACAGGCGAGAGCGCGGGCGCAGGCGCAATTGGCGGCGGCGCGCTTCACCTTGCACTGGGGTCCCCTCGCGGCACTACCGCCCGCCGAACGTCAGAGGGTGGTCGATGCATCGACGAGCGGGCGCAGCCTGCTGGTGCGCGCCGACCTGCCGGGCCGGCACAGCTTCGGTACCGGCCTGCGCAAAGCGGTGTTGGACGTGGACGGGATTCAAGTTCCGGGTCGAGTGCTCGGGCTGCTGCGGGAGACCTCCGAATTGCAGAGCACGGGATTGTTGATCGAGGTGCCGAGCGCACCCGCGGGCTTGGGTGTAGGCGCGCGTCTACAGCTCGCGCTGCTGACGGGCGATCGCAAGGGCTTGCTGCTGCCCCGGGAGTCTCTGCTCTTCGACGAAACAGGGGCCTATGTCTACAAGCAGTTGACGAAGAAGACGGACGCGGAAAAGGCGCGCTACGCGGTGGTCAGGGTGAATCTCTTGCTGCCCTACGGAGACGGATGGTTGGTGGAAGGCGTCGATGACGACGACAACATCGTGGTGCGGGGAGCGGGCGTGCTGTGGTCGCTGCAGGGAGTGGGATCCCAGCAGCATGAAGACGACGACGAAGACTAGGGCGCAACGCAATGCTCGCTGCCATCGTTCGCGCCTCCCTGCGCAATCCACGCATTGTCACCGCGCTCGCCTGTCTGATCGCCGCGCTCGGATTGGCCGCGCTGCTTGCGGCGCGGTTCGACGTGTTTCCCGATTTCGCTCCACCGCACGTGCTGGTGCAGACCGAGGCGCCGGGTCTCGACGCGACCCAGGTGGAGGCCTTGGTCACGCGCCCGCTGGAGGGATTGTTGGCCGGAACCGAAAACGTCAAGACGGTTCGCTCGACGTCGAGCCAGGGTCTCTCGGCGATCCAGGTGGTGTTCGATCGCGGCGGCGATCCCTATCGCCAGCGTCAAGTGGTCACCGAGCGCTTGGCCGAATTCGCCGGCTTGCTTCCTCCGGGGGTGGGTGCTCCCCTATTGTCGCCGCTGAGTTCCTCGATGGAATACTTGGTGCATTTCGGATACACCAGCGACCGGCTCTCCCCGGTGGAGTTGCGCGATGTGGTGCAATGGACGGTCAAGCCGCAAATTCTCGCCGTGCCCGGTGTGGCACAGGCGCAAGTTTTCGGCGGCGCCGTGCGCGAGCGGCAGATCGAGGTCGACGCGGCGAAGCTGGCCGCGGCGGATTTGAGCCTCGATGATGTGCTGGCCGCCGCCAAGCGCGCGACCGCCTTGATCGGCGGGGGCTATCTAGAGACGCCCACGCAGCGCATCGTCATCCAGGCGGAGGCCCCCGGTGCCACTCTCGAAGCGCTCGGACAGGCGGTGGTGGGTACCCGCGGCGGCTTACCGGTGCGCCTCAAGGACGTCGCCGACCTACGCGAGGGAGCCGAGCCGAGATTCGGCGACGCGCTGATCGCCGGCAAGCCCGGGATTCTCATCGAAACCTCCACGCAATTCGGCGCCAACACGCTCGAGGTCACGCGGGCGCTCGAGGCAAGGCTCGATGCGCTGGCTCCGGCCCTGGCCAAGCAGGGAGTGCAATACCATCCGGCGCTGCTGCGGCCCGCCAGCTTCATCGAAAGCGCGATCGAGAAGCTGCGAAATTCGCTTCTCATCGGCACCGTGCTCGTGGTCGCGCTCCTGCTGCTCACTTTGCGCGACTGGCGCGGTGCCTTGGTTTCCTTCAGCGCGATTCCGCTCGCATTGCTCACCACGGTGTGGATACTCGAAGCGTTGGGGTTCAGCCTCAACACCATGACGCTCGGCGGACTCGTGGTCGCGCTCGGCGTGGTGGTCGACGATGCCGTCATCGACGTCGAGAACATACTTCGCCGGCGCCGCGTCGCCGCCGGCGATGTGGACATTGGGGAACTGTTCATCGGCGCCTCGCTGGAGGTTCGCCGGCCGGTGTTCTACGCGACGGCCGCGGTGGCTGTGGCCTTCCTGCCCATATTGACGATGTCCGGACTCCAGGGCGCATTCTTCCGTCCTCTGTCGATTTCCTTCCTGCTCGCCGTGGGGCTGTCTCTGCTGGTCGCCATGAGCGCGACGCCGGCGCTATGTGCGCTGGTGATGGCACGGCACGCCCCGAAGTCCGAAGCGTCCTTTCTGCGGTCCCTGAAACGCGGCCAGCAGGTCGCCATTGGCTGGCTCAATGGTCGGCCGCGCACGTTGATCGCGATCGTCGTCGTGAGCGGTCTCGCCGGGGTGATTTTTCTGCCGCTGCTGGGTGCGCGCCTGCTGCCGGATTTCCGGGAGAACTATCTGATTGCGCACGCGTCGCTGCGCCCCGGGATATCGCTGACCGAGACCGCGCGCGTCGGCGAGCAGATCTCCAAGGGGCTCATCGGCATACCGGGAGTCAAAAGCGTCGCGGAGCAGATCGGCCGCGCCGAGAACGGACAGGATCCGGATGCGCCGAACAAAAGCGAATTCGAGGTTCAAATCGATCCGCGGCAAGGCCATACCGCCGCCGAGATCGATGCCGCCATCCGCGACGTCTTCGACGATTTCCCGAATCAGCTTGTGGAGATTTATTCGGTGCTGGCCGAGCGCATCGGCGAGACCCTCTCCGGCGAGTCCGCGCCGTTCACCATCAGCGTGATCGGTTCCGATTTGGACGCGGACGATTCGGTCGGGGCCCGGATCGTCGAGATGCTGCAGCGTCTGCCCGACAGCGGCAACGTTCGGTTGACCGTCCCGCCGCGTCAGGCGGAACTGCATGTGGAGTTGCTGCCGGCGGCGCTCGCCACTTACGGTCTGCAGGCGGCGGATGTTCTACAGACCGTCAACGCGGCTTATCACGGCAGTGCGGCGGCCGAACTCAACCAGGCGGATCGCAGCGTACCGGTGGTGGTGCGAATCGCCGGCGTCGGTGCCGATCCGCATGCGGTGGGTGCGCTGCTGCTGCGCGGGCGGGATGGCGCGCTCACGCCGCTGTCGGCGGTGGCGAAGGTCAGCCTGGTTTCGGCGCGCAGCCTCATCGATCATCAGGACGGATTGCGCCGCCAGATCGTCGTGGCGACGCCCAAAGGCGCCGACCAAGCCGGCTACGCCGCGGCCGCGCGCAGGGCGATCGCCGAGGTGGCGCTGCCGCCGGGGGTGTTTCTGCTCTACGGCGGGGCGGCCGAAACGCAGGCCGCGGCCAGGAACGAATTGCTGTTGCACTCGGCCGCCGCGTTCGTGCTCATCGTGCTGCTGCTGGCACTCGCATTCGGACACCCCCGGCAAGTGCTGCTGGTGCTGCTCTCCCTGCCCAGCACGCTGATCGGCGGAGTGGCGGCGGTCGCCGTGACGGGCGGCACTTTGACCCTGGGTGCAATGGTGGGCTTCGTCGCTCTATTCGGCATGGCTGCACGCAACACCATTCTTCTCGTGTCTCACTTCGACCATCTGGTGCAGCAGGAGCGTCAGCCGTGGGACTTGGGCACAGCCTCCCGCGGCGCCGAGGAGCGTCTCACCCCGGTGCTGCTCACCGCGCTGCTCACCGGCCTCGCGCTGCTCCCGGTCGCCCTGCAGCTGCATCAGCCCGGGCACGAAATCGAAGGCCCGATGGCCGTGGTGATTTTGGGTGGTTTGGTGTCGTCTACGCTCGTCAGCCTGTTGCTGATTCCGCCGCTGGCGGCTCGCTGGCTCCGAGCGTCCGACACCGCGAGTGGGTCGATAATCAATCAGGAGGGCTCGAGGACATGAAAATCAAATCTGCAATCATGGGTTCACTATCCATATTGGCCTGCGGCATCGGTTGGGCCGGGATGTCGGTCGCACAAGCGACCGGCGGCGCGCCGCAGCTTAACGTGACCAAGACGATCAGCATCAATGCGCCCGCGGACAAGGTCTGGAATGCAGTGAAGGACTTCGATGCGCTCAACACCTGGCATCCGGCCGTGGAGAAGGATCAGATCGTCGAAGGAACGAACAACACGGTCGGAGCCGTGCGCTTACTGTCGCTGAAAGGAGGTGGGACGATCAAGGAGAAGCTGCTCCGATTCAATCCCGCGAACCACTCTTTTTCTTACGCAATAATCGAAGGCGTGATTCCGGTGAGCGACTACCGGTCGAGACTGGTCGTGAAGTCCGCCGGCGCGAGTACGTCCACGGTTATCTGGAGCGGGCGCTTCAAACGCAAGAATACCGGTGCCAATCCCGCCGACAACGAGAACGACAAGACCGCGGTCGACACCATCAGCGGGGTCTATCAGGGCGGCTTGGACAATTTGAAGAAGATGCTCGAGGGGAAGTAGCGGCGTAGCGGGCTGAGTGGGGTAGCGAACTCGGAACGGTGGCCGCTCCGAGTTCGCGCCGCTGCGCCAGTCAGCGCCGAGACTGCGACGGTCAGCGCCGAGCGTGGCGCGAATTGGGCTCCGCCTTCGGTGGGGCCGACTGCTGTACCGGGATCGGATTGCGCAGCGCAATGACCGTCTCGAGCACCACCGAAGTGCTCGATTCGCCGAACGTGGATAAGCGTTGCAGTATGTCTGCCAGCTCCTCGACCGAGCGGGCGACGACGCGCGCAATCATGCAATCATCGCCCGTGACGCTGTGCATTTCGATGACCTGGGGCATGGCGCGCGCCGCTTCTGCGAGGGTGCGCTTCTTCGATGCCGGCGCCCGCAGGCGGACAAAGGCGCTGACGTTGAACCCGAGACGGGCGTGATCGACGCATAACATGGTGCCGCGCAGTATGCCGCGGCTCTCCAGCCGGCGAATCCGATCAGCAATCGTCGGTTGAGAGACGCCAAATTCGCGCGCCACGTCGGCATAGGGGCGGCGTGCATCGGTATCTAGAGATGCAAGGATTTTAAGGTCTAGTGCATCCATAGTGAAGACTCCTATAGGAGATGGCATTCATTTATTAAGCAATGATGCCGTATGAGCTTGGTTCATGCAAAGGCTAACAGCGGCCGTGCCGCTATCATGGCCTTCTACCAATGGTCTTAAGATCCACGGAGGGCCTGTAGGGTGTCACCGACTACGCAATTGCCAAACTCTCCCAAACCGCCGGGCTGGCTCATCGCGGCTAGTCTGCTGGCGGTGTATACCATTTGGGGGACGACGTACTTCGCCATCAAGGTGGGAATCGAAGGCGCCGCGCCGTTCTTTCTGGTTGGAACGCGCTTCGTGGTCGCCGGCGGGTTGCTGCTCGGCTGGCAAGCCATTCGCGGGCAGCCGATGCCCCTGGCGAGACAGTGGCGAGGGGCGGCGCTCATAGGATTCCTGCTGCTCGTGGTAGGGAACGGCGGCGTCGCGGTGGCGGAACACTGGGTAAGTTCCGGCGCGACGGTGGCGCTCATCAGCGTCATGCCGCTCGCTACGGCATTGTGGTCCTGCCTGTTCGGCGAACGGCCGCGCCGTTTGGAGTGGGGTGCCATTGTCCTGGGCGGGATCGGGGCCGCCGTCATGTTGATGGGACGGGATCTGCAGGGAAGCCTGGTCGGCACGTTGGTGATCTTGCTGGGCACGACATGCTGGTCGCTCGGCACCGTGCTCTCTCGCCGCGTCGATATTCCTCATGGTCCGACCGGATTTGGTGCGGAGATGCTGGCCGCCGGCGTGATGGCCCTTGGGGTAAGTATCGTCCTGGGCGAGCGATGGGAGTTACCGACTTCGCCGCGAGTGTGGTGGGCCTGGGTGTATCTGGTCCTGTTCGGCTCGGTAGTGGCATTTTCGGCCTATCGTTTTGTAGTCGAACGCGTTTCATCCACCCTGGCGTCCACCTACGCCTACGTCAATCCGCCCGTGGCGCTGTTCGTGGGTTGGTGGTTGGGGAACGAATCATTCTCGACGAATACACTGGTGGGCTTGCCGATCGTACTGGGCGCCGTGGCCTTGCTCGCATGGGTGCAAGCACGGTCTCAAAAGGTCACAGCGCCGTTAGCGGCGGCGAAGATGACGATCGCGAGCGCCAGGGACGCCGCGTGAATCGCCCGGCATGTCGCCCAAGTCCTCTCCTGGGCGCCACCCTGTAGAAACACTAAGGGTGGTACCTGGTCGACCCGGCGGTGCCTCGAGTGTGGCATGATCCGGTAGACCGAACCGCGCGAGGTACCAGGATGGACACCATCACTCTGAGTGCTACCCGGGCTTCCATTGCCATGCTCATCGCGTGTCTCATCACAACGATTGGCCTCTGGCTTATTGCCACGATATTGATGGCCGGTTTACGTCCACACTCTGTCAACTTACGCGACGACCAATCGACTAAGTTCCAGGTATGTCTTATCGGAACCCCGAGCTGTCTGTCCCTGTACCCACCGCCAACCACATGTTTGTTGTCGTCGCTGGGGCGGTGTCCGGCTGACGGGGAATTCGGTTTGATCGACCCCGCATCGCGATAACAGCGCATCGATCAAAATGCGTGGTCGAAGGCGACCTCACCCTGCACGGCCACCTGGTAAGCGGAGACCTTGCGTTCGAAGAAGTTCGCGAGCTCCTGGACGTCCTGCAGCTCCATGAAGGCGAAGGGATTGCGGTCTCCGTACATGGGCGGCAGCCCCAGCATGGTCAAGCGCTGGTCGGCCACATATTGCAGGTACTGGCGCATCTCGATGCGGGTCAATCCGGCGACGCCCTGGGAGAGCACGTCGTCCGCGAATGCCGCCTCGCACTCCACCGCTTCCTCGATCATGGTGCGCACCTCTGCCGCCCAGTGCGAATCGAACAGCTCGGGTTCCTCGCTGCGCACGGTGCGCAGCACTTCGTAGGCGAACGCCATGTGCGCGCTCTCGTCGCGGAACACCCAGTTGGTGCCCGAGGCCAAACCGGGCAGCAGGCCGCGGGAGCGAAGAAAATAGATGTAGGCGAATGCCCCGAAGAAGAACAGTCCCTCGATGCAACTGGCAAAGCAGGTCAGATTGAGCAGGAACCGGCGCTTGTCGTCGATCGAATCGATGCGTTGCAATTCCTGCACTGAGTCGGTCCAGCGTTGGCAGAATTGCGCCTTGCGGCGGATGGAGGGAATGTTGTCGATGGCAGCGAAGGCCCGGGCGCGCTGCTCCTGATCCGGCACGTAATTGTCGAGCAGAGTCAGGTAGAACTGCACGTGCAGGGCTTCTTCGTAGAGCTGCCGCGACAAATACATCCGCGCCTCGGGCGCGTTGATGTGCTTGTACAGGCTCAACACCAGATTATTGGCGACGATGGAGTCGCCGGTGGCGAAGAAGGCGACGAGCCGCTCTATCAGATGCCGGTCGGCGGGGCTCATGCGCCGCTGCATGTGACCCAGATCGATTTGAAAATCGATCTCCTCGACGCTCCAAGTGTTCTTGATCGCCGCCCGGTACATCTCGTAGAACTTCGGGTAACGCATCGGGCGCATGGTCAGATTGAATCCCGGATCGAGCAGGCGGGTCATTGGCAGGCCTCGCAGGTCTCGGGATTCTCGAGCGAGCATGCGACGGCATCCGGTTCCGCGACGGTTGTCTTGGCGATGCGCGTCGCCGGCCGCGAGCGCAGATAGTAAGTGGTCTTGAGCCCCTGCTTCCACGCGAACATGTACATGCTGGATAGCTGGCCGATGCCGGGGTTGGCCATGAACAGGTTCAGGGATTGACTCTGGTCGATGTACGGGCCGCGCTCGGCCGCCATCTCGATCAGCGCCTTCATGGGCAGCTCCCATACGGTTCGGTAGATCTGCCGCAGCTCGATGGGCAGGGAATCCAATTGCTGCACGGATCCGTCCGCGAGCTTGATGGCGTCGCGTATTTCCGGTGTCCACTGTCCCAATTGCTTCAGCTCCTCGATCAGGTAGGCGTTGATCTGCAGAAAGTCCCCGGAGAGGGTCTCGCGCTTGAAGAGGTTCGACAGCTGCGGTTCGATGCATTCATGGCAGCCGGCAATGGAGGCGATCGTCGCGGTCGGCGCGATCGCGATCAGCAGGCTGTTGCGCAGGCCATGCGTCCGGATCTCGCTTTTCAAGTCGCGCCAGCGCGCGGTATTTTCCGGCGTCGCTCCCCAGGAGTCGAATTGCAGCTCGCCCGCGGCGGCGCGGGTCTGGGAAAAGCCGGGATGCGCGCCGTGCTCGCGCGCGACCTCGCAGGAAGTACGCAGGGCGTGGAAGTACACTTCCTCGGAAATTCGCCGCGACAGCGCGCGCGCGGGCTCGCTGTCGAACGGCAGCCGCAGCTTGAAGAACACATCCTGCATTCCCATCAACCCCAGGCCCACGGGGCGCCAGCGCAAGTTGGACGATCGTGCCGTCGCAATGGGATAGAAATTCAGATCGATGACGCGGTCCAACTGGCGCACGGCGATCTCGACGGTGTGCGCCAGCTTGTCGAAGTCCAAGGCGTCGCCGGTTACGTGCTGTGCGAGGTTGATGGATCCCAGGTTGCAGACCGCGGTTTCCGAATCGGCCGTCACCTCGAGGATCTCGGTGCAAAGGTTCGACAGATGCACCACGGCGTGCGGCTGCGCGGTCTGATTGCATTTCCGGTTGGCCGCGTCCTTGAAAGTCATCCAGCCGTTGCCGGTCTGCGCCAGCGTGCGCATCATCCGGCCGTACAGTTCCCGGGCGGGAAGCGACTTGCGCGCGAGGCCGCGCGCCTCGGCCTGGACGTAGGCCTGGTCGAATTCATCGCCCCACAGGTCAGGCAGCTCCGGCACGTCCTTGGGATCGAACAGCGACCACTCCTCGCCGGCATCGACGCGCTTCATGAACAGATCCGGCACCCAATTGGCGAGGTTCAAGTGGTGCGTGCGCCGCGCGTCGTCGCCGGTGTTGTCGCGCAGCTCGAGAAACGCTTCGATGTCGGCGTGCCAGGTCTCCAGATACACGCAGGCGGCCCCCTTGCGTTTGCCGCCTTGATTGACGGCCGCCACCGATGAATCCAAGGTCTTCAGCCACGGCACGATGCCGTTCGACAAGCCGTTGGTGGAACGGATCAGCGACCCTTCGGCGCGGACCCGATGCCAGGCGACGCCGATGCCGCCGGAGAATTTCGACAGCAGCGCGATATCCTTGTACCTGTCGTATACGCCGTCGAGCGAATCGGCCGGCGAGTCGAGCAGAAAGCAACTCGACAATTGTTCGTGCTGGGTGCCGGCGTTGAACAAGGTCGGCGAACTCGGCAAGTAGTCGAGCGAGGAGAACAGGTCGTACAGATCGATCGCTTCGCGCACGCCGGTGCTGAGCGCCACTGCAACGCGCATCCAAAAGTACTGAGGGGTTTCGATGACGTGGCGCAGCGTCGGATGCTTGAGCGAGTATCGATCGTACAGGGTGCGCAATCCGAAGTATTCGAACTTCCGCGTGCGGTCGGCATCGATGGCGTCGTTGAGCTTGCGGGCGTGGGATTCGACGAAATGCAGAACCCGCTCGTTGATCAGGCCGGCGTCGAAGCCCGCGCGGATCGATTGCGAGAACGAATAGATTCCCTGGCCTTGCACCTCCTTGTCGATGAAGGCGGCGAGCAGTCGCGCGGCAAGCTTGGAATACGCGGGATCATCGACCATGAACGACGACGCCGTACGAATCGACAGCTCATCCAGCGCGCGCGTGGTGGCTCCGTCGAAGAGACCGGCGATGGTTTTGAGCGCGACGCGCATGGGATCGACGTCCGGTATCCCCTCGCTGCAGCGGGTCACCGCGCGCACGATCTTGTTGACGTCGACGGGTTCATGCGCACCCGAGCGCTTGGTTACGCGCATGGGATTGCGCGCCGCGGGCGGGGCGCTCAGTTTGAACGCAGATTGGGCGAGGGGAGGGGATGAGGCGGAGGCGTGTAGGTTCATGACGATGTTTTCCGTTCGAAGCGGAACTCCGGCGGGCGCTCGAACGGGTGCGTCGGCACAGGCGTGCACGCTCACTCCGGTCGCTCCTCCCACGAGAGCTCCAAAGCCACCAGCACCCCACACGGGATGCCGATCGCGGCAGGTCTTCGGACTTCCGGGCGGGGACCGCGATTCGGCCCATTCCTAGTACATGCCGCTTCCCGACTCTCAAAGGAGCATCTCCCTCGAGAATCAGTGCCTAGGCATGATTCGTTCCCAGTTACCGCTGCGGGGCAGTTCCGGATTCACACCGGATTCCCTATTAACCCAGCAGATGTGCCGGGTACCGCGATTAGACACAAGATATTGTGTTTACCAAGCGCCGTCAACCGCGATCCCCGATGCTCACTCCCCGTCGCGCCGTCTCGACACTCACGAGGTATTGCAGACCGTCCGCTCGAACTGTATATAATAACAGTGCTTCACGCTCGAAAAAATCTATGAATGGCGCCTCGTTCACCTGAGACGATGGGTATATGAACGTCCTGCAGTCGTTTCATCCCGCGGTTGCCGCCTGGTTCTCGCGGACCTTCGACGCGCCCACCCTCGCGCAGGAGCGCGCGTGGCCGGCGTTGCAGGAGGGGCGGGATGTTTTGGTGGCCGCTCCCACCGGTTCCGGCAAAACCTTCGCAGCCTTTCTCGCGGCCATCGACAGTCTCGTCAAAGAGGGCCTGGAGGGAGGCCTGCCGGATGAGACCCGCATCGTCTACGTCTCGCCGCTGAAGGCCCTGTCGAATGACATTCAGCGCAATCTCGTCGCGCCGCTCGAGGGTATTCGCGAAGAACTCGCGGCCTTGAACCTGCCCGATGTGGCCATTCGTGCGGTGGTCCGCAGCGGGGACACTTCGCAGTCCGAGCGTGCAGGGATGCGGCGCAAGCCCCCGCACATCGTAGTGACCACACCCGAATCCCTGTACATCTTATTGGGTTCCCAATCGGGCCGGGCGATGCTGGCGAACTGCCGCACCGTGATCGTCGATGAGATTCACGCCATTGCCGGCAACAAGCGCGGCGCCCATCTGGCGCTGTCGATCGAGCGGCTGCAGACGCTGGCGGGTCACGCACTGACGCGCATCGGATTGTCCGCGACGCAGAGGCCGATCGAGGAGGTGGCGCGTTTTCTGACTGCGCGCGCCTGCACCATCATCGACGGCGGCCATGTTCGCGCTCGCGATCTGGCTTTGGAATTGCCGCCGGCCCCGCTCGAGGCGGTGATGTCGGGCGAGGTGTGGACCCAGGTTTACGACCGGCTGGCCGAGCTCGTGCGCGAGCACCGCACCACTCTGGTTTTCGTGAATACCCGCAGGTTGGCCGAGCGTGTGGCGCGGCATCTTTCCGAACGGCTGGGCCACGAGAATGTCGCCGCGCATCACGGCAGCCTGGCCAAGGATCGGCGCTTGGACGCGGAGCAGCGGCTGAAGCGCGGCGAGCTGAAAGCGCTGGTGGCAACCGCATCGCTCGAGCTCGGCATCGACATCGGCGACGTGGACCTCGTGTGCCAAATCGGCTCGACTCGCTCCATCAATGCGCTCTTGCAACGCGTGGGCCGCGCCGGACACTCGGTCGGCGGTATTTCCAAGGGCCGATTGTTTCCCTTATCCCGCGACGAGCTGGTGGAATGCGCGGCGCTGCTCGATGCCGTTCGCCGCGGCGAATTGGACCGGTTGATCGTTCCGCAGAATTCGCTCGACGTTCTCGCGCAGCAGATTACCGCCGAGGTGGCGGCGCGCGAATGCGCCGAGGATGAGTTGTTCGATCTGGTGCGCCGGGCCTATCCCTACCGGGCGTTGCGGCGCGAAGACTTCGACGATTGCGTGCGCATGTTGGCGGAGGGTTTCAGCACCCGTCGCGGGCGCCGCGCGGCGCTGTTGCATTACGATGCGGTCAACAAGATGCTGCGTCCGCGCAAGGGCGCGCGGCTGACCGCGCTGACCTCGGGCGGCGCCATCCCGGATAACGCCGATTACAGAGTCATGCTGGAACCCGAAGGTCATCTGGTCGGCACGGTCAATGAGGATTTTGCAGTCGAGAGCCTGCAGGGCGATGTTTTTCAGCTCGGCAATACCTCGTATCGGATATTGCGGGTGGAGCGGGGCACGGTGCGTGTCGAGGATGCCCACGGCCAGCCCCCCTCCATACCATTCTGGCTCGGCGAGGCGCCGGGCCGCACCGAGCAGCTGTCCGAGGCGGTCTCGAGGCTAAGACAGGAGATCGAGCGGCGTTTGGACCTGGGCCACGCGGGCGAGGCCTCGGGCGGCGAGGCCCTGCAGTGGCTGACCGAGACCGTGGGACTGGACCTGCCAGCCGCAGTGCAGCTCGTTCAATACCTGAGCGCCGGGCGCTCGGCGCTCGGCTGCCTGCCGGCGTTGAATACCGTGGTTTTCGAGCGCTTTTTCGATGAATCCGGTGGCATGCAGCTGGTCATTCACTCGAGCTTCGGAAGCCGCGTGAATCGCGCCTGGGGATTGTCGTTACGCAAGCGGTTCTGCCGAACGTTCAACTTCGAACTGCAGGCCGCCGCGACTGAGGACCACATCGTGCTGTCGCTCACCCATGCACACAGCTTTCAGCTCGAGGAAGCCGCGCGCTACCTGCACTCGAACACCGTACGCCCGCTGCTGGTGCAGGCTCTGTGCGCGGCGCCTATGTTCGGGGTTCGGTGGCGTTGGGATGCGGGCATCGCGCTCGCGCTGCCGCGTTTTCGCGGCGGCAAAAAGATTCCGCCACAAATCGCGCGCATGAACGCCGAGGACTTGCTGGCGTCGGTGTTCCCGGACCAGGTGGCCTGCGCCGAGAATTTGCCGGGCGAGATCGAAATACCCGATCATCCGCTGGTTCGGCAAACGATCCGCGATTGCCTCGAGGATGCGATGGACATCGAGCGTTTCGAGGCGGTTCTGCGCGGACTCGAGAGCGGCGCCATCCGCGTCGTCGCGCGCGACCTCACCGAACCTTCGCCGCTGGCGCTCGAGGCCCTGAATGCGCGGCCCTACGCCTATCTCGACGATGCACCGCTCGAGGAACGGCGCACTCAGGCCGTGATGAGCCGCCGCTGGTTGGACCCCGAGTCCGCCGCCGATATCGGCAAGCTCGACAGCCAAGCGATCGCCCGCGTGCGCGCAGAGGCGTGGCCCGACGCGACGACGCAGGATGAGCTGCACGATGCGCTGCTCTGGCTGACGTTCCTGACCGACGAGGAAGTGCGCGGCAACCCGTCGTGGCCCCCGTTGATGGACGCACTCGCCGCTCACGGGCGCGTGGCGCGGATTTCCTGGAACGGAGCATCGGTATGGACGGCGGCCGAAAGGCGCGCACTGTTCGAGCCGCTCCCGGTGTCCGACGATTCCTTGGTCGAGATCGTCCGCGGACGGCTCGAGGGACTGGGGCCGGTAACTGCAGCGTCGCTGGCCGAGCCCCTCGGATTGCCCGCATCGAGCATCGACGTCGCCTTAGGCAGGCTCGAAGCGGAAGGGTTTGCCATGCGCGGCCGCTTCAGCCCGAGCCCGCCCAACCAAAGCCTGGCGGTGACGAGCGTGACGGCGGGCGTCGCGCCGGAGGAGTGGTGCGAGCGCCGGTTGCTCGCGCGCATCCATCGCTACACCGTCAAGCGTCTGCGCGCCGAGATCGAGCCGGTACAGGCGCGTGATTTCTTGCGATTTTTGTGCGAATGGCAGCGCGTGTTGCCCGAGGCGCGAATGCAGGGATCCGACGCGCTGGCGGCGGTGCTCACTCAGCTCGAGGGCTTCGAGGCTCCCGCAGCCGCATGGGAAGCCGAAATCATTCCCGCGCGCATGGTGGAGTACGAGCCGCAGTGGCTGGATGAGCATTGCCGTGCGGGGCGGGTGGTGTGGGCGCGGCTTGCCGCTCGCGGGGCCGCGAACACCGCCGACCCCGAACGCGGTCACGGTGCCTCGCCGATCCGGTCCACTCCCATCACCCTGCTGGCACGGCGCAGTGTGCCGCAGTGGACCGCGATGACCGATCCCTCCGATCCCGCTCACCTCACATCGAGAGCCCAGGCGGTGGCGCAATTCATCCGGGAACGCGGCGCCTCATTCTTCGACGAGATCGCCGAGCATGTGGGCATGCTGCCGGTGGAGGTCGAGGATGCGCTCGCAGAGCTCGTCGCACTCGGCATGGTGAACTCCGACAGTTTCGCGGGGTTGCGCGTGCTGCTGCTGCCGAGCGGCAGGCGCGCCAAGTCCACTTCGTATGCCATGCGCCGCAAACGCCGACTGGCCCTTTTCGGAATGGCGGATGCGGGTCGTTGGGCGCTGGTGCGGCGGCCGGCGGCGGGCGCTGCGGGACACGACGAGGAGGCGGTGGAACACATCGTGCGCACGTTGCTGCGCCGCTGGGGCGTGATTTTCTGGAAGCTTCTCGGACGCGAGGCAGATTGGCTGCCGCCCTGGCGCGATGTGCTCATGTGCTGCCGCCGGCTCGAGGCCCGAGGGGAGATTCGAGGCGGGCGCTTCGTTGCCGGATTTTCAGGCGAACAGTACGCGACGCCCGAGGCCATCGGACTCTTGCGCGACGTGCGGCGCAAACCGCCGTCGCAGCAGTACCTGTCGGTGTCGGCTGCCGATCCGCTGAATCTCATCGGCATCATTACACCGGGATCGCGGCTGGCGTCGCTCTCCGGCAATCGGTTGCTGTACCGGGACGGCTTGCCCATGGCGACTTACGCCGCGGACCAGGTTCACTTCCTCCAGGATCTTCCGGACAACGAGCAATGGGAGGCACAGACGGCGCTGTTGCGCCGCCACGCGTCCATCGCGCTGGATGATTTGGCCGGGGAGCCAGCTCCCTAGAATGGACCCCAGCCGCAAACGTCAGGGGGGCCGCGGCCGGCGGACCGAAACAAGCCGCGTTCCCCAATTACCGTGGGCCGAAGTCGTCAATCCGTACCCGCCCATGGAAGTACTGTCGGCGGATCAGCTCGAGGCCATTCATTTGACGTCGCTGCGCATCCTCGAGGAGTTGGGGATGGAAGTGATGTCGTCCCGCGCGCTCAAGATTCTCGAGCAGGGTGGCGCCGAAGTCGATGCGGCCACGAGGACCGTGCGGCTGGATCGCGGTCTGGTCGCGAGCGCATTGGCGGATGCACCGGCATCGTTCACCCTCACGCCGCGCAACGCCGGCCGACGCGTGAATTTGGGCGGCAACCGTGTCAATTTCGGGCTGGTGGCGGGACCGCCCAATGTTCACGACTTCGAGCGGGGGCGTCGAGCGGGAAACTACCGCGACTACTGCGATTTCATCCGGCTCGCCCATTACTTCAATACCATCCATCTGATCGGCAACCAAGTGTGCGCGCCGGTCGAATTGCCGGCGAATTCGCGCCATCTGGATACCTATCGCGCGAATCTTCTGTATACGGACAAGGCCTTTCACTGCACGGCGATCGGCACGGGACGCGCGCTCGACGGCATCCGGATGATGGCGATCTCGCGAGGCCTGGATCTCGAGCAGCTGGCCGCGAGCCCCGGCGTCATCACCATAATCTCGGTGAACAGTCCGCGCCGCTTCGATGAGGCCATGAGCGAGGGGCTGATCGCGATGGCGGAACACGGTCAGGCCGTGGTCATCACGCCGTTTACACTCATGGGGGCGATGGCGCCGGTGTCGCTGGCGGCGGCGCTCGCCCAACAAAACGCCGAAGCCCTCTTCGGCGTGGTGCTTGCTCAGATGGTCCGGCCCGGTACACCCGTCATGTACGGCGCATTCACGTCGAACGTCGACATGCGCTCGGGAGCACCGGCGTTCGGTACGCCGGAAAACGCCAAGGCCAACATCGCGAGCGGCCAACTGGCCCGCCGCTACCGGCTTCCCTATCGCACCTCCAATGCCAGCGCCTCCAACGTGGCCGACGCCCAGGGCGCCTACGAGACTGAGATGTCGCTATGGGGCGCGATTTTGGGACACGGCAATCTCGTGTATCACGCAGCCGGTTGGCAGGAGGGTGGATTGACCGCGTCATTCGAAAAGCTGGTGCTCGACGTCGAGATGCTGCAGATGATGGTGGAGTTCCTCAAGCCCATCGCGGTCGACGAGCAGGAGTTGGGCTTCGACGCCATCAAGGGAGTGGCCACCGGCGGCCATTTCTTCGGCGAACCGCACACCATGGAGCGCTACGAGCATGCGTTCTACCGGCCGCTCGTGTCCAACTGGCAGAACTACGAGAACTGGCAGCTCTCCGGAGGCAAGGACGCGACACAACGAGCCACGCAGATCTGGAAGCAGGCCCTCAGCGAGTACGAGGAGCCGGCGATGGATCCCGCCGTCCGCGAAGCGCTGGACGCCTATGTCGAGCAGCGCCGCGCAGCCATTGGCAGCGGCGAGCCGTAGTCAGCGTCGCATTTTCACAAAGGGAGAGTTCACATGATTTACAGACGATTTGCTGGTGCAATTGTGTTTTCCATCCTGGCGACACTAGCTCGCGCCCAAACCATCACACCGGATTCAAGCAACCCTTCAGACAATCACATAGGACAAAAAGCCATCAGCCGAGTCACAGGCATCGGCGGCATCTTCCTTAAGGCAAAGGATCCGACGATGTTGCGGGCCTGGTATAAAACGCACCTGGGCATTGATGTTCAGGCATGGGGCGGCACGGCATTTCGTTGGGTGGATAGTTCAGGTCATCCAATTGCGGGGAAAACCGCTTGGTTCGTGGGAGATGGGAAGAACTTCGCCCCAAGCACTGCATCGTTCATGGTCAATTACCGGGTGTCCGATCTTCATGGACTCTTGGCCACACTCCGTGCTGAAGGATGTAACGTCTTGGAGAAAACTGAGGAATCGGAGTTCGGCAAGTTTGGCTGGGTCATGGACCCTGAGGGCAATAAGGTAGAACTGTGGCAACCTCCAGAAGGCCAGTAATGGAGTTATGCTGAGTTTGGTGGCCGCGACCGGGCATTGATTGGAGAGCTGGCATATGCATATTGGCCTTATCGGAGGGATCGGCCCTGCGGCGACCGATTTTTATTATCGGCGCCTGATCTCAACGTTTGCCAGCAAGAAGGCGGCGCTTGAGCTGACGATCGTGCATGCCGACACACCAACGCTCCTCGGCAATCTCGCAAATAATGCCGCCGGTGCCCAAGTCGCCATCTTTATGAAGCTGACTAACCGCTTGGCGGCGGCGGGGGCCGAATGTGTCGCTATCACATCCATCGCCGGCCACTTCTGTATCGACGCGTTCAAGGCATCGTCCGTGCTACCCGTTGTTGACATGATTTCCGAAGTTAATCGAGCCATTGCACGACGAGCCTTCGAGCGGATCGGCATCCTCGGAACCCGCACGGTCATGGAGACGCGCTTTTATGGAGGCGTTTCCGGCGTGGAAGTCGTCCCGCCGAGCGGCCAGGATCTGGAAGACGTGCACCAGGCCTATGTTGCGATGGCAGCGTCCGGGATCGTTACAGAACCTCACAGAGCGGTCTTCGCCGCGGTCAGCAAAAAGTTGCTTAATGAGTCTGGCGTCGAGGCAATCATGCTCGGAGGCACCGACCTCGCATTGGCCTTCAACGAACGAGACACAGACTTTCCGCTCGTCGACTGCGCCGGCATCCATGCGGACGCCATCGCTAAATTGGCCACCACCTGAGATAGTCGTGACGTCGGCACCCCGCTGCGGAGGAGTGCGCTCACCGTCGAGACACGAGGGAGATAATTCGACCCGTCGAAGTACCCTCCGGCTAGCTGTCGTTCGCCTCGTGATTGACGAGCTAACCGGCAAGTGATCTAGTTCGCCAGAGCATATGCAGGCAGCCGACATTAACGCCATAGAGAGGCAGGTCACTGTGAGCGGGCGGCAAAATCAAACGACGACAACACTTGTTGTGGCCGGAACTGCGATTGCCGCGGCAGCACTCGTGTTCGTATCCATTCCCGCAATCATTCTCGCGTTGGCAACGGCCTGGGCAAAGATCCGATACGCGAGATACCCAAGCTCCGATGATGCCTTCGGGTGGGGTGTGCTGATTTCCGCACCTCTCGTGTTAGCCCTGGATCTGGGAGTGAGCATCGGACTTGGAGTGATTATCTTCCGTACCCTCAGAGATTGTCGGTGGCGCGGCGATGGCAAGGTCCGTTAACTCTCGAGTGCATCGCGAGCCTCAGCTTGAGGTCACCATGGGCGGTTGGCGGTCGAGGAGGGACACTGAGCAGATGTCGAGCCGCCACGGTCGCAGATCGGACAGGAGCCGTCGGTGGCAACGCCAAAATGGCTGCCACTTAGCTGCCATTCCTTGCTGGCGATAGACTGAACGGATGGTAGGGTTGCAAAGTGTTTTGCGTGAAGCCTCGCGCTGACAAGACAGCGGTTGCCGTGGGCATCCAAAACCTGCACCTTCCAAGATGGTACGTGGAACTTGAACTACTCGCAGAGCGGACGGTCGATGACGTAAGCATATGAGCATTGGGGATTGGGAATGCGTTGCGGGCCAGCGGTAGCACTCGGGTTCTTTTTGCTGGTCACTTATGTCTCCGCAGCGACCCCTGTCGATCCCAGCGTCGAACGGCGCATCAAGCACGTTACTGAGGACATTCCACCAGCGTTGATCATCGATGGGGAGCCTGTCACGCATACCACGCTATCGCAGCAGATGGCAGCGCTTACTGCGGCGTTTGATCGCTGATATCTCCTTGGGTCATTTGGATGACGACGTGGTCACTGCAGACCTTGACACTGAACTCAAGTCTCTGCGCGCGCTGAATCAGCAAGTATTCTCCGGACTCGGCCCCGTGGTCTCGATGGCATTTATGCGCACTACCTCTACAGGCATCGACACCTATCATGTTGATTTCAAGAATGGTGAGGGCGAAATGGATATTCGGCTGCGGGACGACG
>Ga0210391_10000630_pt1 | contig 35406 bp, 25 predicted proteins | sample IncBWC12OmetaG_FD_160573 | JGI IMG/M metagenome (GOLD analysis project Ga0210391, IMG submission 160573) | Forest soil microbial communities from Barre Woods Harvard Forest LTER site, Petersham, Massachusetts, United States - Inc-BW-C-12-O ...
GCGTGATCGGATCTGGTGGGGTGCGGGTTCCAATGCGACCGCTGTCTGGGCCGCCAGGCTTGGAATGAACCTGCAATCTTCGACCCTCAAATTCGATGAAACCGGTGAGCCGTTCCATGTCCAACAAGCCGCCCAGATTCGTGCCTTTCGCGCCGCTTGGAAAGAGGCTGGCCACTCTCGCGCTCCGCGCGTTTCCGTCAGCCGCAGCATCTTCGCGTTGATCGACGACCGTGATCGTGCCTATTTCGGACGAGGAGGTCAGGAACAGGACACGATCGGATTCATTGACGGAAACAGACAGGCCGTCTTCGGTCGTGGCTACGCTGCAGAACCGGATGCTCTCATTGCCGAGCTTAGGAAAGACGAGGCGATCGCCGAGGCCGATACGCTACTGCTGACGGTTCCAAATCAACTCGGTGTCGCCTACAATGCGCACGTTCTGGAAGCCATTCTGACTACTGTCGCCCCTGCTCTCGATTGGCGATAAGTCGCCGAGACGAATAAATCCCGTTTACAGACAGCTGCATTGTTCATACAGTTTCACGGCTTCTTCCTCTAGAGACGTGGCAGGCTGCCGATGTCCCATCCTCCGCCCAGCGCTTTAATCAGCAGGACATTTGCCTCGAGCCGCCGTCGCATGATGTCTATATCGTTGCGCTCGTTCGTGAGAGCGGTAGTTTGCCAGATAACTACCTGGAGGTAGGTATCGACTCCGCCGTTATACCGGTTTTGGGAAAGTTGAAGCGATTCCTCCGCTGAAGCTGTGGCCGAGTGCTGCTGGGTTGACTCTGTATTCAGGATGTGAAGCGCAACAAGATTGTCTTCGACCTGCTGATAGGCGTTCAGCACTGTCTGACGGTAACTGGCGACATTTCCGTCGTATGCTGCAAGGGCTGGATTCCGTGGTAGCTTTGCGCCGGCCTGCATCAAAGAGTGTCTCCGAGAGGGTGGGCCCAACTGCCCAAAAGCGGCTTGGCCAGTTAAACCAGTTCAGCACTGAAGTCCCTTCGAGACCGGCGATGGCGGCAATATTCAGTGTGGGATAGTATGCGGCCTTCGCGATGCCGATCTGTTCATTTGCCGCGGCCATGCGCCGCTCCGCTTCAGCAATGTCAGGACGGCGCTCGAGCAGCTGCGCCGGCAGAGTCACCGGAATGTCAGGCAGCGCAGGAGCCTGAACGTTGATTGGGACTGCCCTCCAAGAAACGTGAACCGCGTGTATAGACGACGATTGCCCTTTCCACGTTCAAGAGAGGGCCGTACTGTTGGCCGTCGTAGGCAAACAGATAGTTTCGTTGTGCTACGAGATCAATCAAGTGTTTGAGCTTGTAAGGCAGGCCAAAGTTCCACATTGGAGTCCCTAAAACGATTCGATCGGCGTTCTGAAAGCGTTGGATCAACGATTGAATACGCTCCCATACGTTGGACTCTGCCGCAGTCATCTTTTCGTGCTTTACTGCTTTGTACTTCGCTCCAATTGCCTCGTAGTCGAACTCCGGTAGCCGCTCATGCCAGACGTTCAACGTGTCCACCACTATCGAGGTATTATCGGATTTGCACGCCTCGATGAATGCTTTGGTGAGGGTGATCGAGTCGGAAGATTCGCCTCTTGGTGACGACTGAATTTCGAGAAGTTTCACTTGATTCCTCCGGGTGTGGAGACTTCTTGCGGAGTCGGAGCTACTTCGAGACCGAACGCGCTGCACTCTCAATTACATCTGCAACTTCCCTGTGATGCGAGACGTAGACCGAGTGGCTCGCGCCTGCGACTTCGACCGTGTGGCTATGAGCTCGCTCGGCGTACCAACGTTCCAAGTCCGGGTTGATAGTTCGATCGCTTCCCGCGACTACCATCCAGCTCGGTTTGGTTCTCCAGGCGGCCGCGGTGATCGTCGCTGAGAAATTGTCCGCGAAGTTGAACACCTGCGAACGCGCCATGAATGCGGCCTGGTCGCCGGGAAGGTCAGCCGCGAACAATTCATGAAATTGCGTCGGGTCGATATATGTGAAACCGTCTGACGTTTTCTTTATGGCGCCCGACTTGGCGAGGTCGCTTGGAAAGCGCTTTCCGTCCTCTGACTCTTTCTCGCCAGCGTCTGGCATGTGCGCTGCAACGTATACCAATCCAACAACCGATGGATCGTTTCCCGCTTCCGTAATTACGGCTCCCCCATAGCTGTGCGCGACAAGGATGCTCGGTCCGTCTTGCAGTGCGAGGATACGCTTCGCGGCAGTTACATCATCCTGAAAGGACGTCTCCGGCTCTTGGACGATGCTGACGTTGTAGCCATCTTTGACAAGAATGTCGTAAACGCCCTTCCAGCCGGAACCATCTGCCCAGGCGCCGTGGACCAGAACGATATTCCGAACGCGATGCTCTTCGACCTGCGCGGAGAGCATGCCGCAGGTCAACAGCGATAAGAAAACGATGCAGAGGAACTGAGAGACTCGTCGTTGTACTCGCATAACTTTCATTGAATTGCTCATTGCCTTTCCTTTTTCCGAATTAGTTTGACGGATTGTTCGCATGAAAAAACGCTCGGGCGGACTCAGAGCGTCAGATAGACGATTTGGACCCACTGCTCGCCGTTGATGATGCCATTGCCCCATACGGGATCGAGATCGGCGAACGGCTTTTCCGCGACGGCTTCCTGGGCAGATTTTCCCGCGGACTTCAATTTCTCAACGCGATCACGCGAAGTGACCAGCATGTCCCGAAATTGCGTGAGGTCCGCTTTGTTGCCAAGCGGGCCGTGCCCCGCATCAATCTTGGTGTCGTTGTCGGCGAGCGATAGAATTTTGTCGGCTGCGGCAATCGTGCCGGTGATTTTGCCGCCCGTACTGGGGTCGATGTAGGGATACATCCAGTTAAAAAACAGGTCGCCCATCTGAATCACATTGGCTTTTTCAAAATGAACGTAGATGTCCGTGTCTGTATGCGCGGGAGCAACATGTTGGAGCGCGAGGCTTTCGCCATTGGCTTGCAACTTGTACGTGGTGCGGAAGGTCTGCTGCGGCAAGGCCTCCGCGGGCGAGGGGTCGAAATGCAAGCCGGCGAGCGCGCCGTCTGGTCCTCGATATAAGACCGGTAGATCGTGCGGCTCTGACATGCGCTTTATTGTGTTTTCGTGCGCAAGGACCATAGCTCCTGCGGCGCGAAGAGGCGCGTTGTTGTCGGTGTGGTCGAAGTGCCAGTGGGTGTCAATGACACATTTCACCGGCGCGTTGCCCAGGCTATCGAGAGCGTCTTTGAGCCTCGGCCAGGCCGGCGCAACGAAGGTGTCCACGACGAATTTGCCGTCGGGGCCGTTGAGGATTACCACGCTTCCCCCCGGGCCGGAGAGCATTGTGACATCTTCACCAAGCCTTTGCGTTTTGAGGGGAGCGGCGTTGAACTTGGCGCGCATACTCGCGAGCAGGTCAGCCGCCGAAGGCGCTTGTTGTGCATAGCTCAGTGCGGAGGCACGGAGCAACGTGGCGGGAAAGAAGTTCGCCAGAAGGGCGCTACCGGCCAGCATGACTGAACCTCGCAATATTTCACGGCGTGAGGTTTGCTTCTGTAACAAATTGAGTTTCATTTTCTTTACTCCCTTCCTTCGTCTGTTGTGGCATCGGCTACTGCTTGCTACACCCAGTTAGAGACTCCGCGCTCTAATTGAAGACATTGTTTGTTTTGTGATCTGTAATAAGATTGGCAAATAAGATAACCCTATGGAGCTTCGTCAAATTCGATCGTTTCTCTCTATCGCCGAGACTCTGCATTTCGGGCGTACTGCGGAGTTGATTCATATCAGCCAACCAGCCTTAAGCCTTCAGATACGAGCTCTGGAGGAAGACGTCGGCGTTCGGCTCTTCGACCGGAACCGGCGCAAAACAACGCTCACCGCGGCTGGCTTCGCTTTTCGTGAGGACGCCGCTGCGGCGCTGTCGCAACTGGAGGAAGCGATTCGCAGGGCGAGGCTGGCTGCCAATGGGAAGCTGGGACGATTACGGATTGGCTTCATCTCAACGGCAGGAAGGGAGATGGTGCCCGCTATCGTTCGTCAGTTTAAAGAGGTGAACCCGGAAGTCGAATTGAACTTGCGCAATATTGTCACGGCGGAGCAGGTGCGGATGCTGGAGGACGGGGCGCTCGACATTGGGTTTCTTCGTGTGCCCCTTGGGGAGCACCCGGCGCTCGAAGTTGTCACGGTGCATCGCGAACCTTTCGTGCTCGTTGTGCCCGCGTCCCACCGACTAGCAAAAAGAAAGAGGGTGCGCCTACGCGAATTGGCCGGTGAGGACTTCTTGGGGGTTGAACGTGCTTCGGCTCCTGCGTTCCACGATTTGATCTTCGGGAAGCTTCGCGATGCCGGGATCGTACCCAATGTGTCCCAGAGCGCGGCGGAGATCCCGACGCTGATCTCGCTCGTCGCTTCAGACATGGGCGTCTCCATTCTGCCGGCATCGGCTGTCAAACTTAGTGTCGCTTCGGTAGTCGCTTGTGAGATTTTGGACCGGATACCGATGTGTGAAGTTGGTATCGCTGTGAGTAAACGATTTCGAGCGGCAGTCGTAGACAACTTCAAATCTTTCGCTCTAAGAACCTTAGGTCTTTCGAGAGACGCTTTGCATGCCAACCGGAGTTGACTCAGTGCTACCGGTGCCAAACCGCCAATTCTCGCATTGTCGGCAAATAGGAAGTTACCGCCTTTTCGTCTCGGTTTACGCAAAATCGCCAATGCGCTCATCGAGCATGGAACGCAGAGCACTCGCCGGATAATCAGCAGCACGGACAGGTGATTCCCGTTCCCAAAACGGCTTTCGATGATTGTGATTTTGCGACACGCGTTTCCAAAGCAGGCCATGGAAATGACAGAGTATGGAAAGCATGGAAAGCCGAGAAGCCGGCTTTCCACCCTTAAACGGAAAACGGAAAACAACGACAAAGTACGGTTTCTCTTCGACGAGGAGGAACGAGCTCTGCTCCGGGCGACTGATCCCCGTGTTCATTCCCACCTGCTTCTCTCGGTCCATACCGGTATCCGTACGAGCGAGCAGTAGAGTCTCAAGTGGCCCAAAATCGACTTTGATCGCCGCCAAATTTACCTGCCCAGGACCAAGAACGGAGACCCACGTGACTTCCTTTGAACGCGACAGCCCTTTCAGCACTGGAACGATTGCGAAAAGAATCGGATGGAAACCTCGTATTTCCCAACGCCGACGGTCCCCGTGGCTGGTTCCTCGCTGCGGTCGAGCGGGCTGGGCTCAAGGACTTTACGTGGCATTGCAACCGCCATACCTTCGCCAGTAGACTGGTGATGGCCGGCGTGGATCTGCACACGGTCGGAGAACTCCTGGGGCACCAGACGGCACAAATGACCAAGCGATATGCGCACCTCAGCGTGAATCACGAGCAGGCAGCGGTGGAGCGTATTTCGGCGGTACAAAGTGCCATCAAAACTGCCATCGGCAGGAATAATGCCTCCAGGGCATCTCGTAAAATGTTGTAAATAATGCGGAGAGGTGGCAGAGCCCGGTTGAATGCACCTGACTCGAAATCAGGCATACTCGTAAGGGTATCGGGGGTTCGAATCCCCCCCTCTCCGCCACATAGACATCTACCGGTCAATTAAGTAAGAGGAGCGCAGAGAATCAAGGCCGCCGTCTTCGGACGGCCCTTTTAGCGCCGCTGTTGACTTCGCATGCCGTCCTGGGGCATGTGTGGCAGCCCTTGCCGATCCGGTCGACAGCGTCAAGCAAATGACCCGGGCTCAAGTGCGCGTATCCAGCGGTAATCTGGATCGAGCCATGGACCTCGGCAACTATGGAGATCGGCAGCTCGGCCACTCAGCGGCAATCCCGCTCGCGACGAGGCGGGATCATAAATTCATACTGCCGTTAGCAAGGAGTGATTCCGCGCAGAGCATGAGTTCCTGAGGCGCTGTAAAATACGCTTTCCGGTAATTCTGACAACGGGAATGCTGGCAAAGCGAGGTGGAGCATTGCCCGACGATTTCATTGACTGGCCACAGCCGAATCCGCCGCGTCGCCTCCGTCGCCGTCTCTTTATTATTGTTTTCGCTGTCGTCGCCTGCATTGTCTTTGGCGGTCGCACAGCATTGTCGTATTGGGTGGATCTGCTCTGGTTCAGGACGCTCGGATATGCGGAGGTGTACTGGAAAACGCTGAGCCTGCAATGGGGTATCTTCACGGCTTTTGCAGCGGCTACGTTTGTCATTCTGTTCGGGGTGTATACAGCTCTCAAACGAGCTCATCGCGATGATTTGCCGAGCGGCCACACGATTTTCATTAACGGAAAGCCGGTGAGGTTCACACTTGAGCCCGTCATACGCCTTGCTGCGTTCGGCGGTTCGGTCGTCGTTGCCGGAGCGACCGGCGCCGCTATGATGGCGGAGTGGCCGACGCTGGCGCTTCTTTGGTACGCGCCGCGCGCTTCCGGTGGCGGCGTGGACCCCATCTTTGGCAAGCCGCTGAACTTCTTTCTGTTCACTCTCCCCGCATGGCAGCTCATCAACGGCTGGCTGCTCACACTGGCGGTAATAACGTGCGCGCTGGCGGTTTTCTTCATCGTCATCACGGGCGGAGCCCGTGCGATCACCAAGAACCGCAGCAGCTATGGCCGGCCGCCCTGGCGCGGGCTTTCCATCGCGTTCGCCTTCCTGTTGCTGACGCTCGCGATGCGTGCCTATGTCGGACGGTTCGAACGACTACTCGATGACCATACGATCTTTGGGGGTGTGACCTATACGGACGCGCACGTGATGATCGGCGGCATGCTGATCGTCTGCGCGGCGCTGGTGGTCGGCGCGGTGATTTCGGGTTTCAACGCCATATCGGCGCAGCGCGGCCGCTGGCTTGCCGCGACGATCGTTCCGGCCGCGGTTTGTTATGTCGCGCTTGGTGTCGTTGGCTGGTACGTGAGCAACTTTATCGTCAAGCCGAACGAGCTGGTTCGCGAACAACCCTATATCGCCCACAACATCGACATGACGCGGCAGGCCTACGGATTGGACCGGTTCTCGCGACGCGAGTTTCCCGCTGAGACGACCGTTGAGGCGATCGATCCGGCAAACAACCAGACGACGATCCAGAACATCCGGCTATGGGACGTGCATGCACTGCAGGACACGCTGCGTCAGATTCAGGAAATCCGCACCTATTATGACTTTCCCGACATCGACATCGATCGCTACGAAATCAACGGCGCCATGCGCGAGGTGATGCTCGCCACCCGTGAACTGAACGTCGACAAACTGCCGGAGAGCAGCCGGAACTGGATTAACGAGAAGCTGATTTACACCCATGGCTACGGCATTACGATGAACTCCGTAAACGGGTTCACAACGGAAGGGCTGCCGACGCTGATGCTGAGCAACATGCCCGTGCAGAGCACGGTGCCCGGTCTCACCGTGACTCGCCCGGAGATCTATTTCGGGGAGCTGACCAACACCGACGTATACGTCAAGACGCGGCAGCAGGAGTTCAACTATCCCCAAGGCCAGACCAACAGCTTCACGTCCTACGAGGGCAGCGGCGGCATCGTCCTCGGCGGCTTTCTGCGCCGCATCCTCCTCGCACTGGATCGCGGCGATGTCGGGAAATTGCCGTTCAGCGATGACGTGAACGCGGAGAGCCGGCTGCTGATGCGGCGCAACGTGCGTGATCGCGTATCGGCCCTCGCGCCGTTTCTCACTTTCGATCCGGATCCGTACATCGTCGTCGGCGACGATGGCCGGCTGTCGTGGGTAATGGATGCGTTCACAGTTTCAGACAGCTATCCGTATTCGAGGCATTACAGTCTCGGCCAGGATCTGATCAATTACATGCGGAACAGCGTCAAGGTGGTTATCGACGCCTACGATGGCACGACAACCTTTTACGTGTTTGACACCGATGATCCGATTCTTGCCGCCTACCGCCGTATCTTTCCTGGCCTGTTCAAGGATGCATCGGCCATGCCGGCCGGTCTTCGCAAACACGTGCGCTACCCCGAATTATTGCTCAAACTGCAGGCGGAAGTGTACGGCCTGTATCACATGACAGATCCGCAGGTGTTCTACAACCGTGAGGACCTTTGGACAGTCGCGAGCGAAGTGGGCATGTCCGAGGGGGGCGCGCAAGCGGCGCAGGAGATGCAGCCTAATTTCGTGTTGATGAAACTCCCTGGCGAAGCAGGTGTGGAGTTCGTAGAGATTCTGCCGTTTACGCCAGCTAACCGGAACAACCTGATTGGCTGGATTGCTGGTCGCAGCGACGGCGCACACTATGGCACATCCGTGGTCTACGACTTTCCCAAAACCAGGCTGATTGACGGGCCGCTGCAGATCGAGGCGCGCATCGATCAGAACGCGCAGCTTTCAGGGCAACTGACGCTGTGGAATCAGCAAGGCTCGCACGTGCGGCGAGGAACGCTGTTGGTGATTCCGTCCGGGCGCGCGCTGTTATATGCCGAGCCCATTTACCTCCAGGCCGAGCGGAGCCCTATGCCCGAGTTGCGCCTGGTCGTGCTCGCGGTTCAAGACCGGCTCGCGTACGGGCCAACCTTCGAGGCCGCGCTGGCGTCCCTTTTTGGTGGAACGACCTCGTCGCTGAGCGCCACCGAGCAGACGCAACCCGCCGCCCTGGCATCGTCAGTTGGGCCCGCCGCCGAAGGAGATCTCAACGCACTCATCGCAGAAGCCGGCAAAGACCTTGCCGACTACCAGCGTCTGACGGCGGAAGGCAAGCTCGGCGAAGCTGGGCAAAAGCTCGAAGCATTGAAGCGCGCAATCGAGAAGCTGAATGCGCATCAAAAGTAGTCTGCTACGGTCCTGACTGTCAGTGCCTGCTGACCGTTCCTCTTGATCTGCGAGTTACACTCCGGGAACGGGCGGGCATCCTGGGAAGTCTTTCAGAAATGTGTTGCCAATGTAGCCGAGATACGCGATACCGATCTCGCTGGTGAAGAAGCCATCCGCGGTGAGGTCGCGCAGAAATGAGAAGAAGGCGACTCCCTGGCTCAGGCTGGGATCGACCACGGCGTTCTTGCGATAGGCAATGAGATCGAGAAACTCTTTCTGTTGTCGCGGGGCGCAGTTTAGATAAGCATTGCCATAGCGATCGCCGCAGGTGGAATCGAGCCACATCAACCCGCCGCCGAGCTTCAGTTGATATTCCGGATTCTCGCTGGTGAGCAGATCGATGAACTCGGGTGCTCCGGCCTGAATGGCGCCTCCGCAATCTGCATCGGCGGGAATGATGGTTTCGCACAGACTTTGCAGCGTTTTGTATTGATGTGGGGGAAAGTACTTCGGCGTATATGTGCCCGTCTTCGCGTCTTTCCTGGGACCCTTCTGGGCCTGAGCCTTTTCGGCCGCGATCAGACTGTGTGCGTAGGCCGCGGCCTGGGCGGGGACGGTGTGCAGAGCCGATGCCGCGACGGCACCCATGCTCAGCGACTTCAGGACATCCCGACGGGATACTGAGTCTCCGCGCATCTAGATCTGTCCTTTCCGAGCCTGATCGAGCAGGTAGTCTGAAGTTCTCCACGAGAGCGCCATGATGGTCAATGTAGGATTCTTGTCCGGATTGGTCACAAAGGGAGCAGCGTCGGCGACAAATAAATTCTTCACGTCGTGAGCCTGGCAGTTATTGTTCAGGACCGAAGTCCTCGGATCGCTCCCCATGCGCACCGTGCCGAGTTCGTGAATGATGGTGCCGCCCTCCGATATGGCGACCTGGCTCACGCGTGCCTTATCGGGTGCGACAGCCAGAGACGGATTGCTCAACACAGTTCCGCCCGCAGTTTCGATGATGGAGCGGAAGGTTTCCTGCATATCGGCGGCCATCTTCAATTCGTTCTCGCCCCATTGCCAGTGAAAGCGGAGGACCGGGATGCCCCATTTGTCCACAACGGTGGGATCGATCTCGCAGAAGCTCTTCTCGTTGGGAATCATCTCGCCACGCCCGCTGAATCCAATCGCGGCACCATAGGAAGTGCGGCATTGCTGCTTCAGCGACAACCCATAGCCTTCATGCAGAGCGCAGACCCCGTCGAATTCGCCGACGCTCGGCATGTAGCGGCCGCCGCCGAACTCGATGTGATAGCCGCGCAGAAACTCGTTCTTCTGCCCGAATCTCCACCAGGGCATGTACAGGTGCATGCCGCCAACGCCGTCATGATTGTGTGCAGGCATCTTTTCCAACTGGGGGAAATAGCCTGCCAGATGGGTACCAACTGAATCGGTCAGATAACGGCCCACCACTCCGGATGAGTTTGCCAGCCCATCGGGAAAACTCGCAGAGCGTGAGTTCAAGAACAGACGTGCAGTTTCGCACGCGCTTGCCGCGACCACAAAGGCCCGGGCGCGAACCTGTTTCTCGCTATGGGTCGTCTTATCGATGTAAGAGACTGCTTCGACGCTCCCGTTTTTGCCGAGCACGATCTCGCGGGCCATCGCATTGGGGATCAGCGTGAATCGGCCGGTCGCTTTCGCCGGCGGAATCATAACCTGACTGGAGCTGAAGTTCGAGGCGGTGAGACATCCCCGGCCGCACTGTGCGCAGTAATGACAGTCCTGGCGTCCGTTCAGCGGCTGGGTGAGAATGGCCAGCCGGGACGGGATGCACTTGATATTCAGCCGATCGCAGGCCTTCTTTACGATGGTCTCAGTGCAACGCGGCTTGGGCGGAGGAAGGAAGACGCCGTCCGGCGAGTTCGAAACATTTTCCTTCGAGCCGAACACCCCAATAAACGACTCGACCTTGTCATAATAAGGGGAGAGTTCGTCATAAGTAATGGGCCAGTCGTCTCCCATGCCATCGGTGGAGTGCGCCCTGAAGTCAGCGGGACCGAAGCGTAGAGCAATGCGTCCCCAGTGGTTGGTGCGGCCCCCTTCAATCCGCGACCGAAACCATCGGAAGCTCGAGCCGGGAGCAGTGGTGTAGGGTTCGCCGTCAATCTCCCAGAAGCCATTGGGAGCCATGAATTCGGTGTTGAGCTCGTGACGTGCCCTGCCTCCGATATCGGCGCCGCGATGGGGCAGTTCGTATGGCCAGACGTGCTCTTCGAAGTCTTGTTCAGGATTCAGAACGGGGCCGGCTTCGAGCATTACAACGCTCAGCCCACCCTCGGTGAGCACCTTGGCGGCTGTTCCGCCTCCCGCGCCGGATCCGATGATACAGACGTCGTATACCTTCCCTTGAGGAACTAATTGCGGCATCCGTCAGCTCCACGCAGCACAGCATGTGAACAAGATGATTCTCCGGTGGGCGCGAATGTCAGGCGGCTGCTTCAACCAGTCTGGACCTCATCATGCGATAGTCAGTTCGAAGAGCAGTGTATCCATTTGTGTCCAGACATGTCATTTCGGATCAGGATCTGTGGGATGAGCCTTTCATTCAAGCGGAGATCGCTCTCAATCCGGCCTCCTGCAGGTGCGTCAATGAAGGCAGAAATACAGAAAAGCATGTGACGTTTCCGTCGGATAATTGAGAGCTGCGGAAGCGAATCGTGCCTTCATATTTTTGGATGATTCCCTTACTGATCCACAGGCCCAGACCGGTACCCTTGGTGGATTTCGTGCTGAAGAATGGCTCAAAGAGCCGCTTTCCATCTTCCGGTTTAATGCCTGAGCCTGTATCCGACAGGAAGACACGGACGCCTGGCCGCATGTCGCTTCCGAAGGAATCACGCACGCTTACACGCAGATGTCCGCCATCCGGCATCGCCTCAATTGCATTCCCGACGAGATTGAGAAATACCTGTTTCAGTTCCACTGGGAATCCCTGCACCAGACGGAAGCTTCGGAATTGCCGATCGACAGTTATTTTGTTCTTTTGCAGCTGGAGCGACTGGAATTCGAGAAGGTCATCGAGGAGTGCCGGAATTGAAACCGGCATGGGCTGAGCCGATTCACGATAGAAGCCAAGCGTCTGCCTGGTGATGTGCGCTATGCGTGACAGTTCCTGCTCCGCCATGTTGGCATAGTTTCGCGCTACTTCATCGAGCGACGGGTGCATCTGCACCAGATAAAAAAGATTGATAATCGATTCAAGAGGGTTGTTGATCTCGTGCGCAACAATACCGGCCATTTTTCCCATTGCCGCCAACTTCTCCGACCTGCGCAGCGCCTCTTCGGCCTGCAAAAGCGAAGTAATGTCGCGACAGATCTCGAGAACAGCGCGCCGCTTTCTGCCGTTACGCTGAAGAATTTTTCGACAGGCGACGACGATCTCATGTCCATCCCTGGTGACCTGGGTCAGGTTCCCTTCCCATCGCCTGCCCTGAGTAATCGTGAATTCTATTTCCCGAACCGGAACCGGAAATCCTGTCTGGAGCAACTGATGGAGGTTCTTGCCGACAGCCTCCTCAGAAGTCCAGCCATACATAGCCGCGGCTCCGGAATTCCAGAACTGAACGATTCCGTTGAGGTCGCGCACGATGATGGCCTCCGAAGCAAGGTCCAGGAGATCAGCGCGCTCCCTCAATATGTGCTCCATCTGCTTGCGTTCCGTGATATCGATGAGCGCGCCAACTGCGCCGCGAACGTTTCCAAGGTCATCGAACAAAGGATTCGCACTCGCAAGCGTCTGCATTGCTCTTCCGCTCTTCAGGCGTATCTCCAGTTCAACGCCATCCGCAGATTTCCCGGTCACCGCCGCTTGCTGCAAGGGGAGCTCATTGGCGGCGACCCGCCGGCCGGCTTGATAGGCCTCGTAGGGAGGGTCGCTTTCGTTCTCTTTCGTGGGGGACAGGCTGTCACCGGGTTTGAGGTCAAGCAACTGACTCAGGGCGGCGTTGCCCGTAATCACCCGGCACTCCGGGTCATGGGCAACAGAAACTCCCACCGGCAGCACCTTCATAATGGCCTCGAGCTCGGCGATTCTCTGTTGCAGCTGGGAGTTAAGGCTGCGGATTTGCTGTTCGGCATCGATCTGACGACTAATGTCGGTGCTGGTACCGAACCAACGAACCAGCTTCCCCTGAGAGTCGCGAATCGGGATAGCACGGGAAAGAAACCAGCGATAATTGCTGTCGCGGCCGAGGAGCGGCGATGTGTCTTCCCAGGGTTCGCCCATCTCCCAGGCATGCTGCATGGTGGCCACTACTCTATCAATGTGATCGGGATGATAAACAGTCCGCCAACCCCAGCCCTGCAGCTCATCAAAGCTTCGGCCGGTATAGTCGTACCAACGCTGGTTGTACCAGGAGATAGCGCCGTCCCGATCGGCAACCCAGGCAAGCTGCGGGATGGAATCAGCTAGCGTGCGGAACTGCTCCTCGCTTTCGCGCAATTGCTCCGTTCGTGCGAGGACGCGCTGTTCCAGCTCACTATTCAGGGATTCAAGCTGCCGTGTCTTCCGATAAAGGTCGGCGAAGACGCTCACTTTCGCCTTCAATACCTCCGGAACGATGGGGACCGAGATGTAATCCATCGCTCCCCGTTGATAGCCCTTGATGCGGTCAAGATCAGTCAGATGCACAGCCGAGATAAAAATGATTGCGGTCTTTTGGAAACGCGGATGCTGACGGATCATGGCGGCTAACTCGAACCCGTCCAGATCCGGCATACTTACATCCATGAGAATGACCGCGACGTCCTGCCTGAGAAGGAGATCCAAAGCCTCCTTCGCCGACGTGGCGGCAATCAGATTTTCGCCCAGGTCGCCCAAGATGGCTTCGTAACTGATCAGCTTGCCCGGCTGATCGTCCACCATCAGGATATTTACTCTGTCAGTCGTCGACATTCACCACTTCTCTGCTTGAAGAATCATCACCGGTGCAGCCAAACACGCAACGTTGACATTAACTGTTCAGTATTGACGGGTTTGGCCAGATACTCGGAAGCGCCGGCTTCCAGGCATTTCTCGCGATCGCCCTTCATCGCTTTCGCTGTGAGCGCAATAATGGGTAGGCGTCGGAATGAGGCGTTCCGGCGGATTACCTGCATGGTTTCGTACCCGTCCATTTCCGGCATCATGATATCCATGAGCACAATCGACACGTCGGGAACGGATTCAAGGGTCGCAATCGCTTCGCGGCCGGTACCGGCAGCCAGAACGGTCATTCCGCGACGCTCGAGAACACTGCTTAGAGCGAATATATTGCGCACGTCATCGTCTACGACGAGCACCTTCTTGCCAACGAGTGCATCATCGGAGCGATGCAACCGGTCCAGCATATTCTGTTTCTCTTGAGGCAGGTCGGTGATCACGCGATGGAGGAAGAGTGCCGTCTCGTCCAGCAACCGTTCCGGCGATTCAACACCTTTGACCACCACGCTGCGAGCCAGCGCGTGCAGGCGGGCATCCTCTTCCGGGGATAGTTCCTTGCCAGTAAAGACCACGATTGGCAACTCGCTCAGTTGCGGATTATCGCGCAGCTGCTCCAGCACCTCAAAACCGGTCATATCGGGTAGCCGCAGGTCGAGCACCACACAATCAAAGGGCTCATTGCTCAGAGCGGCGATGGCGCTCGCGCCAGTATCGGTGACAGTAACGTCAATGTCCTCGTAGCCCAGCAACTCGCGGATACTAAGCTGCTCGGCGGGATTATCTTCCACCACGAGAAGGCGTTTCCGCCGGGGAGTTGAATAGTGCTTTATACGCGCGATCGCCGTCTCCAGTCCATTGGCGGTGGTCGGCTTGGTCATAAAGGAGAAGGCACCGCTCGCCAGTCCATGGTTGCGATCTTCATCCAGGGTGAGAATCTGCACCGGAATATGCCGTGTCGCTGGATCCTGTTTCAAATGATTGAGGACGGTCCAACCCAGCATATCCGGCAGAAATACATCCAGCGACACGGCGGTTGGGTGAAATTCGCGAGCGAGCGCGAGGGCTTCGGCGCCGCGGCTGGCCAGAAGCACTTTAAAGCCTTTGTCGCGGGCGAGATCACAGAGTATCTGAGCGTAGTGCGGATCGTCTTCGACGATCAGTAGCACAGAATCTTGCGGCTGCAGAGTCTCGCGATCGTCCGCAATCTGTTGCGCTGGAAGCTCTGCGACCCCGGTCTTGGAAAGCTCGATTGGGGTTCGGGATGCGGAGCTCTTTCCTTCCTGTGAATGCGCCGACATGACAGACGGGCCACTATAGATTTGCGGCAGGTAAAGAGTGAATGTACTTCCTTCGTCGGATGCGCTGTGCAGCTGAATTTCTCCGCCGAGCAGGCTGGCCAGTTCTCGGCTGATTGCGAGCCCCAGCCCGGTGCCCCCGTATTTGCGGCTGGTTCCGGCGTCTGCCTGTTGGAAGGCCTCGAAAATGATGCGCTGTTTCTCTTGAGGAATACCGATTCCGGTGTCCGAGACTTCGAACGCGATGACAGAGGCCGCCCGGCTCAGGATCGGGTGGTCAGCGCTCCATCCGCTCTCGGCGTGCTTAACAGACAGGCGGACGGCGCCATGCTCGGTGAATTTGAAGGCGTTCGACAGCAGGTTCTTGAGCACCTGCTGCAAACGTTTCGAATCGGTAATGAGGCTGCGGCTAAGCTCCGGATCTGTAAACACCTCAAAGTTGAGAGCCCTGTTCTCGGCCTCGTGGCGGAAGGGGCGCCCAATCATGTCCAGAAGGCTGGCGAAGAATACCTCCTCCGCCTCGACCGAAACGGTTCCGGATTCAATCTTGGAGAGATCGAGAATGTCGCTGATCAGGTTCAGGAGATCTGTTCCCGCGCCGTGGATGGTGCGCGCAAATTCAACCTGTTTCGACGTCAAATTTCCATCCGGATTGTCGCCGAGCTGCTGGCCCAAAACCAGGATGCTGTTGAGGGGCGTACGCAGCTCATGGGACATGTTGGCCAGGAATTCAGATTTGTACTTCGAAGTCAGCGCCAGTTCTTTGGCTTTGCCCTCGAGCTCGCCGCGCGCCTGCTCAATCTCCTGGTTCTTTCGCTCCACTTCGACATTTTGTTCTGCCAGCTGTTGAGCCTTTTGCGCGAGCTGCTCGTTCTTCTGCTGCAGCTCCTTCTGCTGCGACTGAAGCTCTGTGGCCAATTGCTGCGACTGCTTCAACAGGCCTTCGGTCTGCATCGTGGCCTCAATGCTATTGAGCACGATGCCGATACTGGCGGTGAGTTGTTCGAGGAATGCAAGATGCGAAGCCGTGAAGATTCCCAGCGAAGCAAGTTCGATTACGGCCTTTACACGATCCTCGAAGAGCACTGGCAGGACAATTACATTTCGAGGCACAGCCTCCAGTAGTCCCGATCGGATCCTGACGTTTTCCGCAGGAAGATCTCCGATCACAATGCGCCGTTTCTCGGATGCGCACTGTCCTACCAGGCCCTCCCCAATGCTTACGCGCCGCAAATGCCCGTCAGATGCATCTCCGGCATATGCGGAAAGCAGCACCAACCCTTGCTCTTCCTCGGTCTCCATTTGGTAGATGACCGCCTGGTGAGCATTTACAAGGGGAGCCAATTCGGACAGCAACGTTCTTCCCACTGTCGCCAGATCGCGCTGGCCCTGCAGCATACCCGTAAATCGAGCGAGATTCGTCTTGAGCCAATCCTGTTCAGTATTGCGCTCGGTTGTCAAGCGGAGATTGTTAATCATCGTGTTGATGTTGTCTTTCAGCTCCGCGACTTCGCCTCGAGCCTCCACTTGAATGGAGCGGGTAAGATCGCCCTTCGTCACGGCCGTGGCCACCTCAGCGATAGCACGCACCTGGTTAGTGAGGTTGTCAGCGAGAAGATTTACATTTCCGGTCAGATCCTTCCACGTTCCCGCAGCTCCGGGAACGTTGGCCTGACCTCCGAGGCGGCCTTCCACACCCACTTCACGCGCCACCGTTGTAACCTGATCCGCAAAGGTGGCCAGCGTATCGGTCATGTTATTGATCGTTTCTGCAAGAGCCGCCACTTCGCCTTTGGCGTTCACCGTCAACTTTTGCGTAAGCTCGCCGTTTGCAACCGCAGTCACCACCTTGACAATGCCGCGTACCTGCTCCGTCAAGTTGGCAGCCATGACGTTAACGTTGTCCGTCAGATCCTTCCAGGTGCCTGCTACGCCCGGTACCTGCGCCTGTCCACCGAGTTTTCCATCCGTTCCGACTTCACGCGCTACGCGCGTTACCTCGGCGGCAAAGGCGTTAAGCTGATCGACCATGGTGTTGATAGTGTTCTTCAGCTCCAGGATCTCGCCCTTCACGTCCACAGTGATCTTGCGTGACAAGTCGCCGCGAGCAACAGCCGTTGTAACCTCTGCGATGTTGCGTACCTGAGCCGTAAGATTGCCGGCCATCGCATTCACCGAATCGGTCAGGTCCTTCCAAGTTCCTGCCACGCCCTGCACGTTGGCTTGCCCACCGAGCCTGCCTTCCGACCCGACTTCGCGCGCGACACGGGTGACCTCGGCAGCGAAGGAGCGCAGCTGCTCGACCATCGTATTCAGCGTTTCCTTTAGCTGCAGAATCTCTCCGCGCACGTCGACAGTGATTTTCTTCGAAAGGTCGCCGTTCGCGATGGCGGTAGCGACTTCCGCAATATTCCGCACCTGCCCGGTCAAATTGCTGGCCATGAAATTCACGTTGTCGGTGAGGTCTTTCCACGTGCCTGCCACGTCCGGAACCTCAGCTTGTCCGCCAAGCTTTCCGTCAGTGCCAACTTCGCGTGCGACGCGCGTCACTTCGCCTGCGAAGGCGTTGAGCTGATCGACCATCGTGTTGATCGTGTTCTTGAGCTCCAGAATCTCGCCCTTCACGTCGACCGTGATCTTGCGCGACAGATCACCCCGAGCCACGGCCGTTGTCACCTCAGCTATATTGCGCACTTGAGCTGTCAGGTTCCCGGCCATCGAGTTAACCGAATCGGTGAGATCTTTCCACGTACCGGCGACGCCCGGAACATTGGCCTGCCCGCCTAACCGGCCTTCTGATCCCACCTCGCGTGCTACGCGCGTCACCTCGCCCGCAAAAGCATTCAGCTGATCAACCATCGTGTTGATGGTGTCTTTGAGCAGAAGAATTTCACCACTCACGTTCACGGTGATTTTCTTTGACAGATCACCGCTGGCGATCGCTGTAGCGACTTCGGCAATGTTGCGCACCTGGCCCGTCAAATTGCTGGCCATCGAATTGACGGAATCGGTGAGATCCTTCCATGTGCCGCCGACACCTGGCACCTGCGCCTGTCCTCCCAGCTTTCCGTCCGTTCCAACCTCGCGGGCCACGCGCGTCACTTCCGACGCGAATGACCTCAACTGCTCGACCATGGTGTTGATGGTGTCCTTCAACTCCAGAATCTCGCCCTTCACATCGACGGTGATCTTGCGTGACAGGTCGCCGCGAGCTACAGCAGTGGCCACTTCGGCGATATTTCGTACCTGCCCCGTCAGGTTGCTGGCCATGAAGTTCACGTTGTCGGTGAGGTCCTTCCAGGTACCCGCGACGCCAGGCACCTGGGCCTGTCCGCCAAGCTTGCCTTCTGTTCCGACCTCACGTGCAACACGCGTCACTTCGCCGGCAAAGGCGTTGAGCTGGTCGACCATCGTGTTAATGGTGTCCTTCAGCTCGAGAATCTCGCCCTTCACGTCGACCGTGATCTTGCGTGACAGATCGCCCCGAGCCACGGCCGTCGTTACCTCGGCAATGTTGCGCACCTGCGCAGTCAAGTTGCCGGCCATCGAGTTAACCGAGTCGGTAAGATCCTTCCACGTGCCGGCTACGCCCGGAACATTGGCCTGCCCGCCCAACCGGCCCTCGGATCCAACCTCGCGCGCGACGCGGGTGACCTCGCCGGCGAAGCGGTTCAGCTGGTCGACCATGGTATTCAGCGTTTCCTTCAGCTGCAGAATCTCGCCGCGTACGTCGACCGTGATCTTGCGCGACAAGTCGCCGCTGGCAATGGCTGTTGCGACTTCTGCGATATTGCGCACCTGGCCGGTCAAATTGCTGGCCATGAAATTCACGTTGTCCGTAAGGTCTTTCCATGTGCCGCCTACGCCGGGCACCTGAGCCTGTCCGCCCAGCTTGCCCTCGGTTCCGACTTCGCGTGCCACACGCGTTACCTCGCCGGCAAAGGCATTCAGCTGGTCCACCATCGTGTTGATGGTGTTCTTCAGTTCCAGAATCTCGCCCTTCACGTCTACGGTGATCTTGCGCGACAGATCGCCGCGAGCGACAGCAGTTGTCACCTCGGCGATGTTGCGCACTTGAGCCGTCAGGTTGCCGGCCATCGCGTTCACCGAGTCGGTAAGGTCCTTCCAGGTTCCGGCAACGCCGAGCACAACGGCCTGCCCACCAAGCTTTCCGTCGGTTCCCACTTCGCGCGCCACGCGCGTCACTTCTGAGGCGAAGGACCGCAGCTGGTCCACCATGGTATTGATTGCTTCCTTCAGCTGGAGAATTTCTCCGCGAACGTCCACCGTGATCTTGCGAGAAAGGTCGCCGCTGGCCACGGCGGTGGCCACCTCAGCGATATTGCGGACCTGTCCGGTCAGATTGCTCGCCATGGAGTTCACCGAGTCGGTAAGATCCTTCCAGGTTCCGGCAACGCCGGGCACTTGCGCCTGGCCTCCCAGCTTGCCATCCGTGCCTACTTCGCGCGCCACACGCGTAACTTCCGACGTGAACACGCCAAGCTGCTGAATCATAGTGTTGACGATGGTGGCAGAACGCAGAAACTCGCCTTCCAGGGGCCTCGCGTCTACATCCATTCTCACCGTCTGAGTGAGGTTGCCTTGAGCTACGGCGGCAATCGCACGGGTCACTTCGGCGGTAGGCCGCAGCAGGTCCTCAACCAGGGTATTCACGGAGACTTCCATTTCCCCCCACGCGCCTCTGGACTCATCAAATCTTGCCCGTTCGCGAGTCCTCCCCTCCTTTCCGACGACTTGGCCGACGCGCAGAAGCTCCTTCGCAATTCGCTGATTGGCCATAGCAATCCCGTTGAAGGTATCGGCTATCTTTCCGGTCACGCCTGTCCATGAAGCAGGCAGCCGCACGGAAAAATCGCCATCGCGCATGGCCTGCATTCGCTCCAATATCAGGGCAAATTCTGCGGGAGCAGTCTCCACCGCCACTGCGGAGCTCCCATTGTCCCGGGTCGACTTCCCATCCCCTTCGCTAACCAACGACGTCTTTGTCTTATTCATCTACTTCTCCAGAAATGCACCAAGCCGCCACGAAAATGGCGAAGGCTCCAGCGAAACCCATCTGATTTCTCGCGATGAGGTTACATCGAACTCGATCCGGGATCCAAGGCAGATTCGTGAATCAATACAACCAGATGCATTTTTGTTTGTGAATGGAAACCGCGCGTATTCAGATGCCGGTTTATCGCGTTTGGGTTGTTTAAAGTGCTACTCGCGCCGGGTCGGGAAATGGCCCCGCCTGTTCAAGCGGAACACAACCCCATCCAAGTATCTTTACCTTCAGTAGATTGGGCGCGATGACATTGACAATGGTCGACGATCTTTTGGTCTCTTAATCGATCAGTCTAAGCCGGCAGGGAGATACTAAAAACGGTGCCGCTCTTGCCGGGGCGCACACTGCTTCGCATGCGGATCACTCCGTTATGCCGCTCCACGATTTTCTTAGAAACCGACAGGCCCAGGCCGGTACCGCATTCCTCTTTCGTGGTGAAGAAGGGCTGGAAAATCTCTTGTGCAAGTTCGGCTGGAATCCCGTGGCCGTTGTCGGCAATCAGCAAGCTCACCTTTCCATGCCGTCGCCTTATACGCACACAGAGTGTTCCCTTTGGAGGCAATGCATCGAGAGCGTTCACCACTAGATTCGAGACCACCTGCAGCATCTCGCCCGAATGCACCTCCGCCATCAGGTGTCCGGGCAGATCCTTGACCAAGTGTATTTGCTTGGATTCTATCTTCCGCTGATGAATGCGCAGCGCCGCCTCGGCCAGGTTGCCCAGATCGATCTGCTGACGAGTGTGCGATGGCCGAGCAAACCCCAGCATCTGCGTAGTGATGAACGCCAGCGTCGCCAGCTACTCCCCTGCCATCGTCATGTGCCTTCGCACGTTGGCCGGCGATTCAGACTCTTGAAGGGTTAGATAAGTGAGGTTTTGCATTGCCTGCAAAGGACTTTGGATCTCATACATTACTTCCAGCGCGAGCCGGCCGGCGGCGGCACGTTCTTCCGCCCTTCTTAGCGCCTCGGTGGCAATGGCGAGTTTCGACTCCAGGTCGTCCCGATACGTGGTTGGCATGATGAGCTCTCCCACTCTGGAGAGAACGCCGTTTCGGCGTCGCTAACTGGAGAACCTCCTCCGCAGACCAGGGATCCGCTAATTAAGATGCGAGAAGGGTACATTCCGTCGGCTCATCGGCTACAGATGGGCTTTTCTGGGTACCCGCAGGGGGGCCAAGGGCATCCTGTGCAGGGTAGGGTCAGAGGAAATGGCCAGAGCGACCATCTTCTTCGCAATCGCGATCAGAGCGTTTGGCCCCTCAACGGCGCTTGCAGCCTCTTCCCGCTCTTCATCGAAATACCTCGAAGAAGTCTCGGTCAGAACGAGAGCTTTCATCTTCGGTCGAAGCTGATGTGCGGCAGCCAGTCCCTTTTCGCAATCTCGAGCTGGGAGCGTATGGCTCAAGATGAGGAGATCGATTGGCCGTGTGGTTAGGATATTCTCGAGCTCTGCAAACTGCGTCGCAATCCACACCCGAAAGCCGGCTTTTTCCAGTATCCAGCGTCGTGTCTGAAGCAAAGTGGGATAGTGCCCGTATAGGAGAATCCGGCCCGCGCCGGCATTACGGCGCCCCACGGAAACATGGGGGGAGGACATTAGGAACGTTAGACCATAACCTTCGATTTTTCTGTCCGCTAACCGAACGACCGCACGATCTTAATAAGCGTATGATTCGTGCAGGTGGAGGTAGAAAGCCCCGCCTCCACTCATCAGACAACGTGATCCTCTGCCGCTTGGGCAAAAGCGGCGGTCCTTTGCGACCTGAAGTGAGGGACCGGATCATGACATCTAATAGCACCAACCTCTTTCTATCGTCGCTCAGCCCGGAGAATCGTGAATGGCTCCTGGCGCGTTCAAGCCCCATATCCCTGCCCCGCAAGACTTCCCTGTACGAGGCGGAGCAGACGCCCGACTATGCTTACTTTTTAACGTCCGGCCTCGCCTCCGTCGTCACATCCATGCCCGATGGTGGCACAGCCGAGGTAGGTTTAATTGGGCGCGAGGGGGTTGTGGGGAGTGTTCATCTTCTGGGGCCCGCACCCGTGATCACCAATTGCTTCATACAACTCGAAGGCGAGGGCCGTCGAATCCCCTTCGACGACCTGAGAAAGGCATTTCGGTCTTCGGAAGAAATTCGGGAGCGCATTCTCGAATTCGTCCAGGAGCAGGCCCTCGGAGTCAGCCAGCTTGCCGGTTGCCAGAGGCTGCACGAATCCGAAGAGCGGCTGGCGCGCTGGCTGCTCATGGCGCAGGACCGTGTCGAAAGCGAGTCTCTCAACTTCACCCAGGAGTTCCTCGCCATGATGCTCGGCGCGCAACGCACCACGGTCACCATGGTGGCAGGAGCTCTGCAGCGCAGCGGCTTGATCGAATATCACCGCGGCAAAGTGAAAATTCTGGACCGGGAGAACCTCGAAGCCGCGGCCTGCGACTGCTACCACATCACGAAACACCTCTACGCCAACCTCTACAAACGGAACCATCATGATTTGCGCTAGCGAAGGTGAGTGTACCGGGACATACGTTGCGTTGTGGACCTAAGACATCCGTTACAAGCCCCTTGCATTGGTGATTGGGCACCAACTTGATATCCCAGCTCAGCATTTCTCAGTGCCAGAACCTGTTGATGCCAGATTCCAAGGTCGTGGCCACGCTATGTCTGAGCGGGCAATTCAACCTCCGCACACCCCAGGGTGAAAACAAATGGGAACGGACCCGGATCGGCCGTCCGATACATCCCGTCAAAGAAAACGAACCCGCGCCTACCCGTATCATTCGCGAATTGAAGCGATGGCTTCCACGGCCCCGCATGCCAGCCGCGATCTTCACCCGCCATGATCTGAATCGGCTCGCCCCAGTCGGACAAGGCACCGGATGGATTTTTTGCGCGGCACCACCACAGCCCAGTCTCCGGCGGCATTTCACCCCTTCCCATCCAGACACGAGCAAAGACAGCCTCGAATCCGCTGTCTCGCTGCCGAACGCAGAAATCGAACATCTTCGTCTCCGCCGCGGCAAAGACAGCGTGTTGGCTCCAGCTTGTGCGCCCATCTGCGCTTTCCGAGTAGCCGTGGACCAAATAGTCTTCGTGGTTAGAACCCGCGACATACCACATCTTCCATTTGCCGTCGTGATACACGAGATTGGGCTCGTAGACGCTGCCGCGCTCCCAGTCCTCGCTGGCCCCGAACGCGGGTTCCGGCTGATCCTGCCATTGCTCTCCGTCCCATTCAAGGAAGCCGATCGTGTAGGGTCCCCAAAGGTTCCCGGCGGCACCTGCGTAGTAAATGCGCTCCACCCAAGCTTTTTTGTGAGGGTCCCAGCCTTGCACGTACGAAGGGGAGTGCCGTCCACCGTTACCATCCCATCGAGCGCTTTTGTTGCGCGCCGACAAAGGCGCCAACCGTCCAGCACCGTCCATGAGCGGCGTCCAGCCCGATGCAGATAAAGCCGCACCCTTCGGCAGGTAAGCGCTGTAGAGATCGGTCGCTCCATAGCCTCCGGGCTGGCCCGCCAGAACCATCCACCAGTGTTCGCCACGCTTGGTCACACTGGCATCGACTAAATCGCTACCATAAGCAGCCGTCAAAGAGTCGCGCGGATCGAAGATTTTCGACTCTTTCAGGAGATAGCAATTTGGCATTTTCCCTTCGTCAACCTCTGAACTTCGGATGCATAGCTAATGGCTGTTGCGGTCGGCCTGCTTGAATGCGCTCATGCACGATCCCGAGCTTCATCCAGCCGAGTGAGAGCGTCGACAGCCCAAGTAGCCCTGCGCCCGCAAACGGTGCGCCGTCTGTCCTGATCCGTGCTGGCACGCCGTACTCTCGCGTGGCTGCTTCGCAGATCGCTCGGACTTGGCTCAGGTCCATGCGCGAGACGATCTCGCAACGAATCAAATAACGTGTGTGCGTCGGTGATGGTGAACGGATCGCAGCACTTGCCGTCGCCGCAGGCGAAGTAATCTTATTGTTCCTTTCGGTGCAGAGGCAGAGCATCGCCTTGCCATGAAGGCAACTGTGCCGCATCTCTCTATAATTTTTGAGTCGAAAACTCAGCCATATCGGAGCAGTGTACGCTCGCACATAGGCGTCTTGAATACTAAACCTTGCGAGCCATAACAATGATGTCCATCGACAGGCTCGGGAACCAACCGCCGGTAACTGACAAGAGCGGAAATTTTATGTCATCGGTAAAGTGCTGCGGTAAGACTGGAACCCAATTCCCGGTTTGCTTGACGGTCTTAAGGCCATGGACTTTCATCTGCCTCTTGAGCACAGGGAGTGTGTAGCCTCGTACGTGCCCGCTACCTTGCAGGTTGTAGTTCAGCCATGCAGGATACATACCCAACACGAGGCGCAGGCGGTTCTCAAAAGAGGCCAGATTCGGTGTCGTAACGATGACGTGTCCTCCGGACTTTGTGCAACGGGCGACCTCTGAGAGAAAGCCGTCTGTATCAACCAAATGCTCTATCACTTCTCCGGCAAAAACGAGATCAAAAGACTCGCTCGGGAATGGAATTTGTCCTGAATTCAAGTCGCAAAACCGAGCGTCAATTCCCCTTTCGCGCGCCGCCTCAATATGGTGTCGGTCGATATCAATTCCACACGCTGACCAGCCTCTCGCTTGCCAGTGCATTGACCACGTTCCGGTGGAGCAACCAATATCCAGGAGATTGCCCGGACGGAGCGCCTCGATCATTTTGCTGCATTTACGAAGGCGAGACTCAGCCATTTCATATGTGAACGTCCTCGTCCTGTTGTATTCGGAGACGGATTGCAAATAGCACCTCAACGGCCCAATCCTAAACGAAATTCGAATCAAAATGGGAAGTTCTTGGGCCTTTGGTCGGTTGGCCTGTGTTGTTTTTTTAGCCGATTGATTGGCTCCTGTATCGACGAGCCAGCTTGTGGCGCTATTGAGAGTGCACGCAGACATGCAAGGGTTGCTTCTCCCTTGTTCCCGCTGAGACTCAATGGGCTCACGGCCTGAAGCGCGCTCACACACCTACAAATGCTGATAATTGGCGTTCTGGTCGTTCACGGTGAGATGCTTGCTCACGCCGTTCACGAGCGTGTTGGCCACGTGGTTTGTGCCATCCGGCAATTGGCCGAACTGGGCGGCGATAGTGACTGCATTTTTGGGATCGTTCAGATACGAGGAAACCTGGACGCTGATCGGCTGCTTTGTCTGGCCATCGACGGTGAGGGTCACCGAGTCGCCCTGCTTCACGTAGTTTTTAATGACCAGGCTCAAGCTGCCATTCCCGCCCAGTTGCAGTGAGATGTTGCCCTGCTGTTTCGCCTGCATCAGACGGTCGGGATCGGGCGTAGTGTATTGCTTCGCCAGGGCGCTGATCGACTGGCCGTACTCCTGGTATTCCTCTTTGGCATGCGCCTCGACGTGCTGTTTCAGACGGCCCTGGCGGCCGCTGGGCTGCGCCTGGTCGTTGCTGACTTCGGTCTTTTGCGGCTGTCCATTCGGCCCCATCTGGACCTGATAGACCTTGGTGTCTTTCACATCGCCCTTGATGGCGATGCTCTCCGTTTCCTGCCATGTGTACTGGGCCAGCTTTGCCTTGTTCGCATCCTGTGCCGATTTGATGGCCATTAATTTGTCCAGCATCTGGGGATCCTGCGCGGGAGCTATCGCGACGTTCATCACGACGACTGCGGCGAACGCGACGGTTAGAGCAGCATTCGTGGTGTTGATTCTGGACAGAGATGAATGTGTCATAGTGTCCGTTTCTATTTAAATTTGTAAGTGGCGCCGATAAGGATCCCCTGAATCGACGAGTTGAAAATGTTCCCGTTGTTGCCGTAGTGAACGGTGAGGTATCTCCAGCCACCCTGCAAGGTCCATTTCGGCTTCACCTGATAATTCAGGAGTCCGCCTACCTGGTAGTCCAGAGTTGCCCCGCCCTCCCCTGCATCGCCGAGCACATCGACCGATGCCTTCGCGCCCAGCGGCATGCTGAATCTGGCGCCCAGGACAAAATCCGTCCAGGTAACACTATGGGAAAGGTTGTTGCCGAAAATGGTTGGTACCAGTTGAAGTGTGGTGGACTCATGCCAGATGCGGGGCCCGGCCGTGCCGTAGATCTTGATCTTGGGATTGTTCACCAGCAGATAGTTGACTTTGGGGGTGATGATAGTCATGCCAAGGTCGGCCCGCACCGAATAATCGGGCGCAAAGGGAATCGCTTTGCTGTCTCTGAGCCTCATCCACAGAATATCGGTGGGCGCCGAGAAGCGACCGTACGTGGGGATGAAATCCCCCAGGAATCCGCCCCGGAAATTGGAAAAGATTTCGCCCGCGGTTACGTGGACGCTGGTGTCAAAGCCGCGAATCCCGGCCGTGCCATGGATTCCCGGGAACCAGATATACAGCATGCCGTAATAGTGCCATTGCTTATCTGTCAGGTTGGCGTCGGGGCTTGTACCGGATGGTGTCTGCGCCGCCGTTGCCGTCTGCGGCGCGCCAGTACTCCCGGTCTGATCAGGCGAGACAAGATCGGCTGATTGCTGGGCAAGATCTGCTGATTGCTGGGCAATCGCAGGCACGCATATCGCCAGGGCCAGCGTACCTGCGAACGTCAAAAGACAAGTCTTGCGGTACGAACTCATAGCGCCTCCTCCGTGTCACGGAACTTAGTCGTTTTAGGTGCCAGCTATGCCCTTGTTCTGCAGGATCCTGACGACGACGCGCCGATTCTCCGCTTGACCTTCTGCCGTAGTGTCGGGCGCTACTTGCCTGCTGGTGCCCATCGCACCAGGAGCCAATATGTTGGTAAGGGGAATCTGGCCCTGCTGTTCCAGAAACTCGGTGACGTTGGCCGCTCGCTCCTGGCTCAGCTTCTGGTTCAGGGCCGCGGAACCCACGGCGGATGCGTAGCCCTTTACCTGAATTACATAGCCGGTGACGGTCATGGCCTTCTGGCACAGCGCCAGCAATTGAGCGTCGTATTGCGGGTCAACCGCTACCTTGTCGTTGCCGAAGTAAACCGTGGCCTCACCCCAGATGTTGTAATCAGCCAGTTCGCCAAACCGCTTGTTGACTGCTGCGATGGCCGCCTTGTTGGCGGCAATCCTGGCCTCGTCAGCCGCCTGCTGTTGCTGCTCCGCCGTCAGTTGCGCCTGTTGCTGCTGCAGCTTCACCTGTTGTTGGGCCAGTTCCTGTTGCTGTTGCTGCGTCTGCTGCTCCACCGGAGCGACACCAGCTTGAATGTCGGTAGCGTTTTGCAGGTTCTTACTATCGAACTTGACGGTGTTCGCCACCAACTGGTTCTGAGCGTTGTAATTGCCCTGCACCTGGACCTGGAGGCCGGGCTCCAGGACGGTTAGACCCATTTGCTTCCTACGAGCATGGAATAGGCCCGATACGTCTTCCGCCTCAGTGTCTGGCGTGAGAAGGACAACCACGTTTCCCATGTCCTGAGTCTGGACGGTCATGGTGGCGCCATTGCGCCCATTGATCACTCCCTGGATCTGGTTGCTCTGCGCAGCTGCAATGGCAGAAAACAGCAGAATTGCCGCTGTCGCGAAAAATGAGATTCTCGCCATCCTTGTTTCCTTCAATTGCCCTCCTTCTAAATCAATAACCAGGTTGAACACCTAACTCAGACAGCCCGAACTATTACTTTCTTTACGCATGCTCGCATTCTGCCTGCTCATACCTCAGCAGGGAAATCGGCATCCTTCGCGTTGCCCGGAGAGTCGATTCTCTATTTCTCAAAAACCAACGCGGGCCGCTGATTTTCCTGCCATGGAGGTCCACGTCAACATCAACGCAGCGCCAGAACTCTCATCTTCATGAACATTTCCTTTCCTGATCCGATGACATCCGGTTGACCGTGTGACTAGAGTAGCCCCCCGCAACTTTGGACTGCGTTACTATCCGTCAACTCCTGGACACCAAGCTAAAGAGCTGCGAACTGGCTCCAACCAGGAGGCCTTGTGAACCTATGCAGCAGTGTACGGATGCGTTGCTCCTTCGCAACTAGCAGAAACACCAGTGAGCTCAGAAAACTTTTACGAGTTCTAAGGATTGCGCTCATTGGACGGCAATTCGAACACCGATCCCAAGGTGGCAATTACAGAGGCATAATGGCAAGTGCAAAGTGGGATTGGATGAAAAACGGAGCCAGATATCCTTGAAGACAGCCAACCGCTCCCGTGAATGGAGGAACATTGAAATTCACGAGAGATCGCTATAAGCAGGGCTCCCTGCGCCGGGTTCGTAGGGCAAATGGACCTGATGTTTGGGAGTTCAGATTTAGCAGTCATGAGAATGGTGTGCGTAAGCAGCGCTAATTAACCCTCAGTTCGAAGAAGTTTCCGTCTGAGGCAGCAGTACGTAAGAAGGTTGAGGCTTTGGTTCTTAAGCTCAATTCTGGCAGTTCTGCTTCTGCCATTCAGGAACCACGCCGCTGACTGAACTGCGTCAGCGGCTAAGGCAAGATTGTTGCTGCGGCCTGCTTCTCGACGCTTGAGTTTTGCGAGAATCGGCATCGCAAACAGGGCGGCGATGGTGATTCCAATTCCGGCACGACTGACCTCTGCATGTATTCGCATTGCCAAAGAAAGCACAGCCATTCCCGGGACAACGAAGGCGAGGCCGAACAGCAGAACACCGGATGCACGCACAGCTTTCCGCTCCGAAATGGCGAAGACGGGTGCAAACTGCAACGGTACGACCGTCGCAGACAGAACCTCAACCAAGCTGTCAGAGCTGAACGCAAGAATTGCGGCGCTGTGTGCCGCCCATGCAGAGAACGCTGACACTCCGAACTCGATCAGCATCCATCCAACGGTGACGCTCTGCAACCACCAAAACAGACGAAGACAGGACCGGCTTGCAGGGTGACGTACCAGCCTTTGAGGGCTGTGGGCCGATCCGGACGAGTTCAGACATGGACAATCTGAATCATAGCCTCTCTCAATCGTCCACAAGCCTTTTGCTTCATATCATCCAAGTGACCCACTATCCAAACTTCGGCTTTATTTGCCGGTCTCGGAACTGGGGGGTATAGTAACTGTTAACTATGCGCCGGGTCGGTCAAATGCAACGACTCAACGTTTCGACTCGTGTTCTGTGCGTAGCGTTCTTCGCACTTCTTCTTCTCTTTGGCACAACTGTAGAGGTCGCGCACGCCCACGCGGACGGTGCCGGCCATTCTTCGTGCGCGCTTTGCCAGACTGCGCATGGTGTGGTGTCGCCCTCGGCGCCACCTTGCATCCAGCAGGTATTCATTGTCGCCACGAGGATCGAAGCTCCTTTTGAGCGGCCATACCGCGAACACATTTTTTCTTTCTCGACCAGCAATCGGCCTCCACCTGCTGCGCCTGCTTTCGCCTAAGCAGAGCCATTCTCACAATTCAGCAGATTCCTAGGAGGTCGTTCCATGCGCACATTCGTGCGATGCTTCGCCGTCTTTGTACTTGCATTTTTATTGTAGGCCGCATCTTCCTTCGTCTTCGCTCAATCCGCCTCGGGCACTATCTCCGGTACAGTCACCGATCCTAGCGGCGCTGTCGTTCCCAATGCTACCGTTTCCATCAACAACCCGGTCAGCGAGTATTCGCGAACGGCGACGACGGACAGCACCGGTCACTTCCGATTCCCCAACCTCCCCTTCAATCCATATCACTTCACCGTGAACGCGACCGGGTTTGCTTCTCTGGTTCAGGACTTTGAGGTGGCCTCAACCGTGCCGGTCATCGTGAACCCCAGCCTGAAACTTGGCGCCGCCTCTGGCACGGTAACCGTGGAAGGCGGCGAGGACCTGGTCGAGAACGACCCCACATTTCACACCGACATCGACCGCAACCTCATCGAAAAACTTCCCGTGGAGAGCCAGTCGTCGTCGCTCAGCTCAATTGTCACGCTCGTCTCTCCCGGCGTCGCCGCAGACTCGAACGGCCTCTTCCACGGGCTCGGCGATCACGCATCGAACTCGTTTTCGATCGACAGCCAGTCCATCACCGATCAGCAAAGCAAGGTCTTCTCCAACCAGCTTCCCTCCAACGCAGTTCAGTCGCTCGAAGTCATCTCTGGAGCGCCCCCCGCCGAATACGGCGGCAAGACCAGCCTGGTCATCGTTGCCACCACCCGTTCGGGACAGGGCATTACAACGCCCACCGGCAGCGTCTACACCTCCTACGGAAGCTTCGGGTCGGCAACGGGGGGATTCGACCTGAGCTATGGGCAAAAGAACTGGGGAAACTTCGTCGAGTTTGACGCGCTGAACACCGGGCGCTTTCTCGATCCACCGGAGTTTACCGTCTTCCATGACAAGGGCAACGAGGAGAACATCTTTGATCGCGTGGATTACACCTTTACGCCGGTCGATTCGGTCCATGTTGACCTGAACTACAGCCGCTCCTGGTTCCAGACGCCCAACGCCTTCCAAAACCTGAATGTGCAGAACGTGGTGTCGGGCAGTGGCGCCAGCCCCAGTCCGGTCTTTGGCAACGTCGGCAACGCCGACCAGCGCTCCTTTATCGGGACCTTCAACATCTATCCAACCTACACGCGGGTCATCAGCAACAACGCCGTCTTCAACCTGGGCGCCTGGGTCAGAAAGGACCAGTACGGCTACTTTCCAAGCGGGGATCCTCTGGCCGATCTGGGACCTTCAAACCTGCAAGCGGCCATGGCAGTTCCATCAATACCAGTGAAAAGGGTCGGCCCATCCACTGCCCATGAGGGTTGTTTTGCGGCACCTCAGTGAGATGCGACAGCCATTGGCCGATCGGAAACCACTTCCAGCGACCTCGCAACGAGCGGCATTTTAATAATGAGACGAGCGCCACCCTCAACACGATTGGAGGCTTCGATGGAGCCGCTATGGGCGCGCACGACAGCCTCAACAAATGCCAAACCTAGTCCACGGCCATTCGATTTAGGGCCTTTCACGCGGCTCTCAAAAAGGTGCGCGCTAATCTCTTCGGCGAAGCCGGGGCCGTCGTCCTCCAGCGTTAGGCACGCCATGTCATCAGCTACGTGCAAAGAGGCATCAACTGTGCATGAAGGCGGCAGATGCTTCATTTCATTGTCAAACAGGTTGGCTATCATTCTGTGCAGCAACGCCGCATCCGCCGATATTTCCATCGCCCCCGTGCTGCGCAGCCTGATGAGCAACCCTCTTTCACTCATTGACGGCTCGTAGAGCTCGATCATCACTCGGAGGAGGTCATCTAGGTTAATCGCGACTCTGTCGATTCTTAAGGCGTCTGCCTTTGCTTCCGCAACATCCAGAGACTTGTTCAGGAACTCCGTGACCCTATCCAGCTCCTCGATCGCCGAGACAATTCCTTCGGACTCGCCACTCTTAGTTTCGTCCGTCAATGCAATTTCCAGCTTGGCACGAACTGCGGTTAACGGGCTTCGAAGATCGTGTGCCAGCGAGTTCGTAATGGTATGAAGCTGGTGCACCGAGTTTTCAATTCTGTCGAGCATGGTGTTGAGAGTAGACGCTAATTGCGAGACCTCATCATTCCTGTTAGTCATGGGTACTCTGCTGCCCAAATCGGACTCTCCGATACGAGACGCAGCCTCTGTAATCCTGCGAACGTGGGCGAGCATTCGTCTAGTCGTATAGAACACAATCGCGAAGCCAATCAGAACTATCGAGAGCCAGAGAAGAAAGAAACGCAGGCGAAGATTTCTAAGCAGACGAAGCTCATCTTTTTCCGATAATCCAAGGTAGATGTGACTGCCATTATCGAGGCTCGCCGTGGCCAATCGGAAAGGGATGGCGAACTTCTGGACGTATAGATCTGATGGGCCGTCGGTGACCTTCTTTCTCCGTCTAATTGCATCGAGAAATGTAAGTCCGTCACCTTTCCCCACCCACAGTGCCATCGACCCATCGGGAGCTGTCTGGAAGAAGAATACTGATTCGTTTTCCCTCATGTTCGGCGGCTTGTTAGGTAATTCCCTGCTCGCCAGTTCTGCAACTTCGCCTACAACACGGCCGTACAGACGATCCTTAGGAGTTCTTCCAGCGACATCGCCGAGAACTTGTACCTCACCTGACAGCCAAGCATCGCTTCGCTGTTGGATATCGTTTGAAACGAATCGGTGCAGAAAAACAAAAATGACCATCGTTCCGAACGCGAAAGCCAGTGTGGCCCACAGTGAAATTCGCCAGGCGGCACTCCGCATTATTGCCGGTTTACCTGTCTCTGAGAACATAGCCCACACCTCGCATTGTTCTAATGAGGGGCCGATGGCCCTCAATGTCGACCTTCCCTCGCAGCCGGTAAATATGCACGTCCACGACATTCGTGTCAGGCTGAATTCGCATACCCCATACCTGATCGAGAATCATTGATCGAGTCACTACCCGGCCCGCATTTCGGCACATGTATTCCAGAAGAACGAATTCCTGTGAAGTCAGGTTTAGTATCTCTCCGCCTCGAACCGCCTGACGACGGAGCAGGTCGAGCTCGAGATCGAGCACTCGTAGTTTTGTCGTCTCGGAGGTGGCAGATGTGTTTCGCTTCATCAAGTTTCGGAGTCGGGCGAGCAACTCTGCTAGAGCAAATGGTTTTGTGAGGTAGTCATCTCCGCCTTGTTCAAGGCCGCGCACACGGTCGTCAACCGAACGGCGGGCGGAGAGAATCAGCACGGGAGCGACCACTCCGATTTGTCGCAAGCGAAGAATTAAACTGATCCCGTCTTTATCGGGCAACCCAAGGTCAACGATCAAAACATCATGTTCGCTTTCAATGGCGAGTTGCTCCGCGGATCTGCCGTCTCCCGCAACCTCGACCTGATATCCCGCCTCCGTCAAGGAATGCTTTAGGAAGTTCTGTATGTCTACTTCGTCCTCGACAAGCAGTAACCGCATGACTTGATGGTATCGTACCCGCGCCACATGTCGGCCCCGTGTCTTTACCCATGATTAGACTTCCTGCGCGTAGTGGAGCGCCGTGACTACCGAGGAATAGCTCCTTGGTTTCACAACGGATATGGCGTGACAGATTGACGTCTTGATGCCTGCTAGGCAGGATGAATCTTTCGTCATCTTGTAGCGATCTTCGCGTCATTTCTAACTCTTATAACCAAACCTGTTGTTCTCTCGCTAGGTCTCACGGTCGCGTCTTGCAAAGTGCTCGATTCGAATGAGTCAGACCTCATTGAGGTGCCCAGCTTATCGTGCTCTCTATTCCATGGCCACGACAGTCTCTTTTTCGAGAGTGCTTGCTCGACAACATTTTCCTTCCGACGTGATCGTGGGCAGTACGTTCGGCTATCTAATCGGTGGTGTTGTCATCGATCAAAGAGCGGCGGGCATGGGAGGCCTCTCACTGTCTTCCATCAAGACTGCCAATGGCAAGGGAATTCAGCTCTCATACGACTTCAATCACGAATCGTGACCTCGGATGCAACGTCCCCTCATGGACTTCATGCTCGCTTAAGGCTTGTGGATTAAGGTCTTGGGTATAAGGACCCCTCTTGGCGACAGTTCTTCGGCAAAAAAGAAGTGATAGCGTAGCGTGGCTCCCAACCGATTGCGAACTGCTGCGTCAAGTTCTTATTGCCATTATTTGTTGTCATTTCTGCACAATGGGGATGGCCCAGCAAAGCCAGTCGGACCCTACGCCAGATGCGCCGTCCCCAGGCCAGCAGCCCCAAACCAGCACCGAAGCCACAACTGCATTCCAAAGCGGCGTGGCAAAGGTACTGACCCTTCAGAACAAATCACGCGTGTTTCCTGATCTCGCGACGAACGCAGGTCCACTAGACAGCTGGCAGAAGTTTAAGTTAGCGGCGAACAACAGCCTTTCACTTTCCACATTTGCAGCAGCCCTGATCGGGTCATCATTCGGGCAGGCGACCAATCGCCCCGCGGGATACGGCCAGGAGATCGGAGCATATAGCAAAAGATTTGGAGCAGACATGGCCCGGGCCGCTTCCTCCAACCTATTTGGAACTTACATGATCGCCTCTGTGACTCGCGAAGACCCGCGCTTCTATGTAAAAAGAAACCTCGACTTCGGAGAATCGGCGAAGTATGCGGCCGCACGCCTGATCATCACCCGCAGCGACAATGGCAAACAAGTGATTAACTACGCTGGACTGCTTGGCCCCTTGGCAGGCGAAGCGTTGGCCAACACCTACTATCCTCAGGGCAGCCGTGGAGTCGAAAGTACGCTAATCCGCTATGCATCCGACCAGGGTTGGAGGTTCTGCGGGAATCTCTTGCGCCAGTATTGGCCGACCATTAACAAGCGGCTCCGGCTGCTCCCGGACGCATCCTCCACACCATGAATCAATTCTGACGTCCAGTTGTAGCAGAAGACACGTTGCGGAAGGCACCGTGCACGGCAGTGGTCGTTGGTTCTTCAGGCCGGATTATGACCTCCGCGAGAAGATTCCGGAGACGGGTTTGAGCAGACCCAATTCGCTTAGCCGATTGAACGGGCTACGGTGCGAGGATAGATCTGCAACGGTTGTGTTCGGAATGTCTGGATTAGGAGCCAAATAAGCTCGGAAGCGATCGGCCAGACAATCACCATAGATATCAGCCATCCCGATCTTGACCATTTATTCCCGGTTGCTCCGGCGTATACGACGAGACAGAGCGCAGTGTTCGCGAGATAAGCCGTATCAAGGCCAACAATGCAAGCTCTAAAAAGGGAGATCTTTCGGTGTCGAAAAAGCAAAGTAATAGCGCTGGCGACCATGATGCCGAAGCCCAAGCTCAAGACCGAGAGGCGCTGCCATTCGCTGGTTCCGGCGAGATGCAACAGAAATGGCGCCTCCACCAGGGTGGTGCCACAAATCGAGAACCCAACTACACTCCAGATCAATCGTCGTTGAATTGCAGTCAGAAGCCGCGTTGAAGAAAGAGATTGCAGTCGCAGCCAAAGCATTAGAAATGCCAGAAAGAACGGAGCACCGGCAAGAAAATGCCACCAATTCCCCTGATTACCCGGAACCCGCAGCGTTACTGCGTCCCACGGTGACGTATCAAATGCGAAAGGAATAAACGCGACAACCCCCGCCAACAGCCATGTAAGCAACATGACAGCATTAACCCATCTTGGGCCCCGTTCTTCTCTCGACCAAGTAGACACGTTGTCTTTTGGGGTATACGAAAGCTTTTCCACCTTGGCCTCTAAATCAAACCTACGCGCAGAAACCTGCAGAGGTTCCAACGCATCGAAGCTCAGCGCTGTTATACCAGGACTAAAGTGGATAGTCCTAACAGGACTTCGTCACTCTCGGAAATGCCCTAGCAGGCTGCTGAAAACATCGATCGTCGTGTG